>ERZ1034882.140-NODE-140-length-43080-cov-26.898408_pt1 | contig 43080 bp, 56 predicted proteins | sample MGYA00520606_ERZ1034882 | MGnify/ENA primary metagenome ERZ1034882 (study PRJEB33766, sample SAMN09781726) | gut metagenome | biome: gut microbiome | host: Homo sapiens | place: Madagascar | study: EMG produced TPA metagenomics assembly of the PRJNA485056 data...
CAGATACTGCCGCGCCGTCTGCGTGTCGCCCATCTTCGCCGCCAGCTCATAGGCCTTGCGCTCGTCCGCGTTCGCAAACTTTACCTGATCCAGCGGCAGCGTCTGCTCCTCCATGCCGTTGCCCTTCGCCGTCACCTTGACTTTGCCGGCCTCGTCCACCTCCGCAATGCCCGTCACCTCCAGCTTCGCGTCGGTCATGCCTTCCACCGTCGCCTCCGCGTGGAACGGGTTGTGCCGTTCGCCGGTTTCGTCCGCCTTGGTCTCCAACTGCGTCACGGCGGATTGCACCGCCTCCTCGCCGTTCTCCGGCTTGATCATGCCGCCCAGCTCCTGTGCCGCCGTCCGCGCCGTGCGGCTGTCCACGCCCTGCTGTTCCAACACGCGCTGTGTCTGCCGCGTTTCAATGGCGTTGCTTGCCGCGCCAGCGCCCGCAATGCCAACACCGGAAATTGAGCCCGCCAGCGTGTCCAGCACCGTCTGCTGTGTCCAGTCGCTCACCGCCTGCGCCTGCGCTTCGCGCTCCGTCATGCCCTGCGCCATGTATGCGTTGATCTGCTGACGCATTTCGCTTTCGTGCCCGCTGATGGCGCTGGTCAGCTCGTCCACCGCGAGGCTTGCCACGTCGCCCGCCAGCTCTTCACTGCCCTCCGCCACAAAGTTCTGGATGAGATACCGGGAGAAATTCTTCGGGTCGGAGAACATGGCTTCAATCGACCACGTTTCCGTCGCCGCTTCAATGAGGCCGTCCATCACGCCGCCCGCCAGCGCTTTTCCGATGCTCTGTCCGCCCTGCAAGCGCTCCACCATGGTATTTACCGCCGCCTCATTGGACATAATGGTCTGCATAGCGGCCTTTGCCAGCTTGTCGCCCTTGCCCAGCATTCCCGCAATGCCCGCGCTCGTCTGCCACGCCGTCACGCTGTCCACGCCGGACATGAGCGCGTTGTACAAAAACGCCGCCGCGTTGGTGTTGGTGCCGGGGATGTTGTAAGGGAGCGCTTCCGCAAGCTGTTCGCCCGTCCCCGCCCGCAGGGTTGGCGCGGCCTTCGCAAGATCGTAAATGGAACTGTTTTTGTCAATTTTCGCGCCCTTGATTCCGGCAGCATCCAGCAGCCCGGAAACCGCCGTGGCTCCCCCCACAATGGGCGCGGTAATGCCGGACATGAGCTGCGCCGCCGTCGATACCGCCGTGCTGGTAATCGGCAGATTGCGCCCCATATCCTCATAATAAGTTTCCATGGCGCTGCTTCGGCGCGACTGCAATACCGGCTCCATCGCGTCCAGAAACGCCTGTGCCGCCTCCGCGCCGTCCCGGTTGTAGCGCACGTTGTATTCTTTTCGCTCGTCATAGGTCAGCAGGTCATAGCCCTTATCTCGCCACTCCTGCGTCGTTCCCTCGTCCGTTTCCGCCGTCGCCGCCCGATACGTCTTGTCGTTGATCCAAGTGTACAGTTGCCGCTCCTGTGACAATGCTTCATCAGCCATGCCGGACAGCATTTCACCGTACTTTCCACCTACGCGTCCGAACGCCGCCTTGCCCAGCCCCAGCACGGTAGATGCCGCGTTCTGGCGCATTGCGTCGTATTCATCTGTATAAGAGATACCCTTATTTTTGTCATACTCCGACAGCTTGCCATACTCCGCCGTGCTCATGCCGCTCTGCGTTTCGCTCCGCAGCCGATCAAAGATTCCGCGATTGTCCAGCTCCGTCTGCGCCTGATCCAGCGTGTAGCTGGTCGCGCCTGCCGTCTCGTTCACGTCGTTGACGTAGCCGTAGCGGTCAAGGATCGTCTGCTCGTTGCTGATCTTCGCGTCAAGGTCATTTAGCTGGTTTTGCAGCTCGGCTTCATACGCCCGCACCCGGTCCGCCTCCTCCTGCGTCCAGGTCTGGCCGTACTCCTGCTGCTTCGCTCTGACCTGTTCAAGCTCATCCAGCACAGCCTGACGTTCCTTGTCATAGCCCGCCTTGGTGCTCGCCGCCGTGTTGTAGTAGGCTTCGTCTTGCGTAAAGGTGCTCTCCTGTGGGATATAGGTCGGGTGCGTTTCGCGCCATTCGTTCCATCCGGATAAATCTTTCGCGCTGTAGCCGTAGAGGCTTTCCAGCTCCGCCGCGTTGGCAATGTCCTCCTGCGAGGCGTGCCGCTCCTGCATGTTCTTTAGCGCTTTATAATAGCGGTCGTAGTCCTCCTGCGCAATGGCTGTAGACCGATCCCGCGCCGTGTAATAGTCCACGCTGTCCTGCAGCCGCTTCCGCTCCGCTATGCCTTCCTTGGTGCCCAGCGCGGGCACCGTGCCGTAGCCTCCCAGCTCCAGCGCCGGGATCTGGCTCTGCTCCTGATTCAGTTTATCCAGCGCCGTTTGGTATTCTCCGCGCAGCTCCCGTGCGGCGCGGATGGGGTCTTGCGTCATGCGTGCCTGTGCATTGGCCTCGCGGGTGCGGTTGATATAATCCCTCAAAAACGCATCCGACATGTAGCCGGTTTTCCCCGCCGCCACCAGCTCGTCCCGGTCGTAGGCTCCGCTCTCCCGCGCCTTCTGCTGCTGTTCCGCAGTCAGCACGGTGTTAGCGCGGCTCTGCAAAAACGGCTGATTGGTCGTCAGATACCGCCCGATGTTCTGCCCGTAGCTCGGCTTCTGCCGCGCCTGCTGCATGGCCGCCGCCACGCGCTGCTGGTACTGCGTCGCCGCCGTCCGCAGGTCGCTTTGCCACTGTGCCGCCGTCCGTCCGTGCGTATCCATGTCCTGCGGGTAATATCCGATCCGCTTGGCCTTCTCCACCGTCTCTTCGTAGGACGGCTGTTTTATCATCTCTCCGTATTGCTTCTGCGCCTTTTTCCGCGCTTCAAGCGCCCGCTGGTATGCCGTCAGCTCCGCCATTGTCCCGCCCTCCGCTTACTTCTTACTCTTGGCCGCGTTTGTGATTTTCTCAAGCTCCTGCTTTCGCAGCTGATCCGCCGCCCGCGTCACATACTCGGACTGAAATTTCGTCATGCCGCCCGTGGACGATTTCGCCGCCGCGTTGCCCGGCACATTCTCAATTCCGTACTGCTTGGCCGCGTCCAGAATCCCCAGCTCCTCCACCGTCATAGGAAGCATCCTGCGATTGTACGGGGTTCCGCTCTTTGCCGTGTCCGCCGTTTTCCTCGACGATCTGCCGCCCCGTCCCGACTGCGCTGCCGGGTGCAGCGCGTTATAGTACGCCTGTGCGTCCGCCAGCGTCACGCCCGCCGCCGTCAGCAGGTCTTCGGAGGGCATCGCGCCGTTTTGAAGCATACTCATCGCCGTGTCGTAGGCCTGACTGCGCTCATACTGCTGCTGCTGCCATGCCATGCTGGTGTCGTACTGGTACTGATTCACCGCGTCCTGATACCCCGCGTAATCGCGGCTGTATTCGCTGTCATAGGCGTTCTGTGCAAAGCTTCTGTCCGCGTTCCACTGATTCAGCCGATCCTGATACCGGCTGTAGTCCAGCGCGTCCGCGTTCTGCGCCAGCGCGTACTGGTTCTGCAGCGCCGTTCCCTGATCCTGATAAGCGCTGTACGCCCGATCATACAGATTCGGGATGATGCTGTTCAGTTTTTGTAAATAGCCTTGATAGGCCTGACTGCCCGCCGTGGACGCGTAGCTGCTCCCGTACCCGCCCGTCAGCGCCGCCGCCTGCCCCATGGTGTCCTGCATGGCCTGTTTGCCTGCCGTCTGGTACTGATCTTTATACTGCTGATACAGCATATCGCCGTTCAGGTCGTAGGTAAACTTGGGTCGGTTCATAATCTGGTTATACAGCCCGGATAACTGCTCTTTATAGTTGCTGCTGTAGTCGCCCGGCTTCCCCGCGCTGACCTGCTCCAGATACTGTTTCGCCTTGTTCACGTTGTCTGACGGGGTATAGGACGGCGTGGTTTTTAGCCCGGTATAGCTCTGGCCGCCGTTCGCCTGCCTGACGGTCTGTCCGCCCGTCCTCCCCAGCGTCGTCTGTGTAAGCTTTTCCTCCATTTTTGCCGCCATGCTTTTACTCCGCTCCTTCCATGATCCCCGCAAGCTCGATGATTGCCGCGTTCGTGTCGTTCAGCCACGCCTTGAGCTCCGCGTTCTCCTTTTCCAGCGCCGCGCACCGCTCGCTGAGCGTCGGTTCTCGCTGTGTTTCGCGTTCTTCCGCCGTGTAGGGCGTAAACAGGTAATACTCCTCCACCACGTCCTCCGCCTCTCGTCCCTCCACGCCCGGCACGTCAATGATCCTCTCCACGTCCCTGCCGCCCGTTTCCGGATACTCGCGGATCGTCTCATAATGATATTTCTCTTCCACGGCCTCCACCGCGTCCACATGGATTACCCGCGACTTCTTTTCCAGCTGCCCCGTGCCGGGTTCGTATCCATCCAGCAATACAAAATTTTTGTCGTAAATCGGTAGCATGCTCATTCCTCCTTATGCCGTCCTTTGCCAGATATACACCGCCAGATATGGCGGCATGTTGCTGTGCGCTTTTCCTTCTCCCGCTGGATATGTAGTTTGAGTTTTAACAAGGCTTCCAACTGTTGTGCTTTGCTCTGCGTAATAATTTCCGCCCGTTGTCATCTCCGGCTGAGTAATAGGTATACGCTCAAATTGGTGCGAGTGTGTCGGCATCTGTGCTGTTGTCAGCGTAACCTGTGCCGCGCCGCCCGTTTCACCAGCCGCAGCATTATATGCCCCTGCGCTAAGCGCACCCCATTTATTCGTGCTGTTTGCTTTGTTCGCCCCTGTGCCCAGCAAAAAGCGCCCTTTGATCTGCTCCCATGTGCCTCCGAACAGCGCGGCCGGAGACGTTGAAACGCCGGAGATATAGATAGCCCCCACCGGGTAGCTGTCCAGCACATTTGGCAGTCTTGTATAGCGTTCTCCCTTAAATACCCAGTCATACTCAGCCGGTATCTCCACCGCGTTCTCTACCGTGCTTGCCCCACCGATGCAAATGCCGTTGCCCTGCGCGTTCATATGCATTGCGAAGTGCGCCGAAGGGATTTCCACCGTTCGCTCCACTGTGCCGTAAGCGTCCGTCAGCGCCACGCGCAGCACATACCTCTTGATGATTTCAAGCGTCAGCTTCGTCCCGTCCGTCCCAACGATCCAGCGTGTACCGTCCCCGCCGTCAAGCGTCCCCAGCTCCGTTTCCGTGCCGTTCACCGGCTTGATATACGCCTTGCTGGTCAGCGCGTTCGTTCCGCCGAGGTCGCTGAAGCTCCACGCCGCACGCCACTTGCCGCGTGTGCCCATGCCGTCCGCCGTGCCCTCCGCGTCCACGCGCCACGCCGCCAGCGCCGTTACCTGCGGCGGATTGTAGGCCGTGACGGTAATATCCACCGCCTTTGTGGCGGTCAGGCCGCGAGAATCCACCACCTTAAACGTGATCGTCTGCTTTCCCGCCGTGCGCAGCAGCCCGGACGCGAAGCTTGCTCCGCTTCCGCTGTACCCGCCGCCTGATATGCTGTATGCCGATACCACCGCCCCATACTTGCACGTCGCCCCGCTAAAGGCCGCGCTGTATCCGCTCTTGTTCTGCACGTATCCGCCCGCTATCACGCTTGGATACGTCGTCCCGCCCACCGTCAGGAGCGGCACAACGCTCACGGTGCCTACCGTTGGTCCCGCGTCGTCCGGCAGGGTAAAGGTCACGGTTTTGGACGTGTACCCGAAAAAGCTTGTGCTGCTACCCTCCCAGCACCGCAGCGTTACCGTGCACGCCGCGCTGGAAGCGTATGGAATATCCGACAGCCACGACGTGGGGATGGTCAGAGCAGCCGCCGTCGTCCCCGGCTGAAGTATCGCCGTTGCGATCTGATGCCCGTTGAACTCGCACAAGAGCTGATGGCCATAGGTGGCGCGGTATGGCGTGATCGTGGCCGTGATCGTCTGTCCGGCCTTTACCGTGGTCTTGTCCAGCGTAAAGGAGGACGGCATCTGATTCAGCTCATACTCCACCGTCAGCGACAGGTCAAAGGTCACGATAGATGTCACGTTATCTGTGCCGTTTCCCTTGAACGTACATACCACGTCCAGCTTGCTTGCCCCCGGTGAAACACTCACATCAATGGTCGTGCTACCTCGCGTGCGCACCGCCGTCCCGTTCAGCCAGATGTACGGGCCGGACAAGGGGTACTGCGTTATGGTGGCTGTCAGCTTGGCGCTTTTGACGGTCGCGTTCGTCGGCACGGCCTCCGAAAATGCCAGCCCCGCCGTATAGCTGCCCTCGCTCCACTTGCTGCCCGTGCGCCGGGAGGTCAGACTGATGCTGTTGAATCCTGCCGTGATCGTCGCCATTGTCGCTCCTCCTTAGCCGCCGTACATAATGCCGAAGCTCCCATCCGACAGCCGCGAAAGCGTATATTTGCCGATGGTCAGCGTATCCTCTATTTCCACATTGCCCACATAGAGCTTTGCGCTTTTGAAAAACGCTACTTCAACGCCCATGTTCCAGAAGCTTAATTTGTCGCTCGTGAACGTGGACACCAGCCCGCCCCGGCTGAGAATCTCCTGTCCGTCCGCCGTGATCTCCGTGCTGATCTCGCCCACGGCCACGCCGTAGCGCGGCACCTGCGCGCCGTTCACGTTCTCATAATAGAGCAGGCCTGTTTTGATGTACTGGTTCGTGGTCGTTTCAAACTTTTCGAAATCCACCATGCCCTTTTGCAGCGCCGTGATGGTCTCGCTGCTGGCGAAGTTCTGCACCACGCCCTCCGCCGTGGCTGTGATCTGCTGGGAGAGCTGCTGTTGAAATTTGCCGAAATCCGACAACGCCAGATAGCTTGATTTCAGCTCCGTTTCCAGCTGGTCCATTTCCACCTGCACCGTCTTTGCCGTCTTCACAATCAGGCTCTTGAGCGTGTTGGACTGCTCACTCATGGTCTTTCCGCTGGCGGTTTTCCGCGCCGCTTCCAGCGCCTCCGCCGTCTCCGGCGTGAAGTTGCTGCTGTCCAGCGAGGTCAGCGCCACGTTCAGCCCCTCATGAAACTGATACAGATACTCCCGCAGTTGGATCAACTGCGCCGCCTCTTTCCCGGATAAGATCGGCGGCGGATCAACGGTAAATTTCATTCGCCACCACGCTCCCTGTCTCCAGCACCCTCCCGATGCTGTACAGCTTCATTGGCCCCTGCCCGCTCAGGCGGATGCGGCAATGGTCGCACCGGCGCGGAATTACCGGCACGCAGAAGGTTTGCGGCGCAGCCGTCTTGCCGCGCATAAAGCCCTCGTCGTGCCACTTGCCGTCCGAATCGTATTCAATTTCCAGCTTGCAGGTGCTCCCCGCGTTGAGGGACAGCCGCAGGTTAAAGCGCCGCAGATACTTCTGCTCTTCGAGGTCGTACCCGTATACGCCCGTTGTTGCGCTCCACCTGATGTCCTTCTCCAGCGTCCCCTCCGTGCCGTTCACGCTCATGAGCGCCTTTGTGTCCGCGTCGAGGTAATACAGATCGTTTTCCCGCGCCGCGAACCCCAGCGCGTGCGTTGCGTCCTCCCGGTGCCACATGCCGCGCTTGGTATCGTACACAAGCAGATTCCACTTTTCGTCCGTGCCCTGCATGGATAAATACAGCTTGTCTCCGTAGGCTCCCGCCACCGCGTTATGGTAGATTTCATTGCCCAGCGCCTCCGACACGCTGACCGGCAGCGCCCCTTGATAGGCCATGATCTCCGTGCGGCTCTTGTAATAAAGCGTCTCGCCCACAATCGCCAGCGAAGCCCAGCTCCCTTCTTCCACGCCTCGGCACGCCGTCGCCTTGACGGAGAAGGGATAGCTTCCGCTGACCTTGTGCATCACATTCTCCTTAAAAAACACCGGCCCGCCCGCAATGGTGGCCGCGCCCGTCCACTTGCCGTCCGTGCCCACCGATACCGCGTAGCTGTCCGTGGACAAGCCCATAAACACGTTCCAATTTTTGAAATCTCCCAGCTTGCAGGCGTAGAGCTCGTTCACGGCCTCGCCGTCTACCATGCCGTACTTGCAGCCCCACAGCCGGTTGTTGCTCTCCGTGATGTAGTCGCAGTCCGGCACGCGCCGCTCCACGGTGATCTGTCTCTTGACCTCCACCGCCTGATCCAAAAAACCCACCGTGACGATATAGTCCTCAGCGGCGGCGTATAAAATCAGATCGGTGTTCAGCGCCTGCACCTGCTTTTCCAGCAGCTTTTCCGTGTCCGTTTCCGCCGTCTCGCCCGCTTCCAGCGTCGTGCAGCCGGACAGCCGCACCCCGTCGTACTCCGCGAAATTGTGTCCGATGCCCGTCGCGCTGATCCTAATATAGCACGTCGGCACCTGCACCCACTCCTCCGTCGCCGCGTTGTAGCGCTTGAGTACGTGGCTGTCCCCGGAGGTGTCCAGCCACAGCGCCCCGTTCTCCGGGCTTTGCGGCGCTTGATTGCTCGTTACTATTTCTGTTTCGTCGTACTCCGTGCCGTCCATCCGGCACATGGCATACCGCACCGTGCCGCCCGCGACGGTCGTGTACTTTGTCGCCATGCTCCCGTAGTCCGTCAGGTCAGCCGTGTTCACATAGATTTTATCCGGCCAGATGCAAAGATACGCGCCCATGGACACAAGCTGCTTCGGCAGCATGTCCGCCTCCGTGGACAACTCCACGCCCTGCACCTTGTAGCCGTTGTAGTAGAGGTCGTGCCCGTCCACCCACGCCAGCGCGTCCTTTGCAATCAGCCCCAGCGGCTGCTCCAGCGCCGCCACCTTGCCGCGCGGTTTGCGCGGACAAAGCAGGGGATAGTCCGCCCCCGTCAGATTCTCCATGTCGTAAAACGCCCCGTCCGCGATCCGCTCCCGGTGGTCATACCCTTCAAATGCGTTTGTGAACAGGCTGTTCTGCTGAGGGAGCGCTAAGTCCTTATACACCACAACCGCCATGCCCGCACCCCCTCACACGTTAAACCGCCGCACCGCCTGGATCGGCATGTGCGTCCGGTTGTAATACTGCGCGTAGCTGTCATACGCGCCGTTAAACAAGTCCTTGTCGTTGTTATAGTTCACAATCTCCGTATTGTAGAGATCAACCTTCATGCTCAGGTAGTGCATATAGATGTCGCTATAGGGAGACGGCACCAGCAGCTCCGTGGTTCCGTCCGTCTCCGCGCTGTAGCCCGCAAAGCTCTCCGGCGTATGCTCGTCCGGTGCGTGCGTCTGGATGATCTCTTTATAAATCTGTCCGTCCAGTTCCGATAGCCACCCGCGCTTCTGGTCGTCCGTGTACTTATTGGCCTTCAATACGTCCAGCAGGTCGATTGCCTCGTTGATCGTCATTCCCGCGCCCTCCTTTTTCAAAAAGGGGAGGCGGCACGCCGCCACCTCCCCCTGCTGCTGTTTTCAGAATTTCCACGTATTTTTTTATTTAGATACCGATATAGGCCTGCTGAGATCCCACCCGCACCTCCGGCACCGCCTCATGCGGAATCTCTTCGGCGCGGAACCTTTCGTCCTCGTCCTCCGCATTCAGCATCTGCGAAAGCGTCTCATAGACGGGATAGGGCACGTCCTGCTGTCTCCCGTTGCGCGGTACGTAGTACGCACGTCCGTTGATGGCCACATACTGGGTCGCATCCTCGCCCTTCCGCGCCTTCGGGAGCGCGATCTTCCGCATATCCGTCCACGGGTCGTAGGGGGCGGTCGCGGTCGTTTCCACGGCCTCCACCTTTTCCATGGCCTCCGCCTGCTTCTCACTTTTGGTTGCCATTACGCTGTCCCTCCTTAGTTCGCGGCGGCTACATTGCTGTAGCTGCTCGTGGTTTCCAGCACGATCATCCGCTCCGGGTACAAAATCTTGGTCGCCATAGAGAACTTGGTGCCCATGGTGCAGAACTGCTCCAACGGGCCGCCGATCTCCTTGCGGCTCTTGTAGATGCTCTCCATGCCCATGCCCTCAGGCTTGACCACGCCGAATGCGTCCTTGCCAAAAATCATGGTCAGGAATACGGCAGGGTCAGAGCCGGACTTGATGACCGGCGCAAGGTCGCTCTCCACAAAGCGCACGCCGTGCAGCTCGCCGATCTCGCCCTCAAAGATAGGCGTGGTATCCGCGTACTTGTGGTACTCGTTCCAGTCCTTGTTCTTGCGCAGGTCGTAGGTCACGTAGGGGTTGACAACCGCCACGTACCAGCGTCCGTCATACTTCGGCGCGTTGGCCGCCCGCAGAATGGTCGCCGCCTTGGCGATCATGTCCGGGGTCAGGTAGCACTGATACGCTGCCTTGGAAGAGCCTGCGTCCGCCTTCGCCGCCGCAATCAGCTCCGTCCGGCTGGTGGGGGTGGACTTGTACGTGTCGCCGTCGTATGCGTCGGCAAACAGCTTGTTGGTGCACTTCGCCAGTTCATTGCGCACAAGCTTGTCGTAGGTCTTGCCGCCCGCCGCGCCCAGCTCCTCGGTCGCGCCCACCAGCGTATTGTCGATGGTGTAGGTCTCCACCTGATCCGTCAGCGCCACATACTGGCCGTACTGCTCAACCTCCACCGTGGTGCTGGTCGCACCAAACTTCTTGCCGGTGGGGATGACACCTTCCGTAAGCTTGTCGCAGTCCGGCAGGGTGTTCCACTTGCGCCACTCCACCGTCTTGCCGTGGTTCGCCGGAAGGTTCTGCGTTCTGCCGAGCTGCGCATAGATCAGTTGACTGCGGCTGTTCTCCAGCATCTCCGTGTCGTAGTAGGTTTTCATTTCCGTGGACATGGAGTTGTTGGTGTCAAATGCCGTGGTGGTGCCCGTGCTGGCATTGACATAGTTGCCGGTGGCTACCACCAGCGAACCCGCGTCCGCGAAAAGCTGCAAATTCATCGGCCGGTCGATCACCGGCTGAACATAGGTGTTATACATTACTTCTCCTTTCTCGCGGGGAGAAGCGTCAAAGCACAATCTTCTCCCCTGCCGCTACACGCCGCCGCACCTCTGCGCGGTCGGCCTTTGTCCACTTGCTGGGATCAGGTTTTACATCCGTGGGAGGCGTGGACACCATGCCGTTCTCCATGGGTCGTCTTCCCTGCGCCTGCACGGCCTGCGCCATCTGCTGCTGGGTGCGCTGCACCGCGTACTGCATGGAGCCAGCCATGATCTCATCCTTGTGCGTGATTTCATAGGCCGTGCGCACGTCAATCCCCACCTCCGGCGAGGTCAGCCGCAGAAACGCCGGGTTGGTATCCAGCTCCTGCTGCAAGTCAAAGCTCGGGTAGATGCTCTTCACCTGCTGCCCCTGCGTCACAAGCTGCTGCAGGTGCTGCTGGATGGCCTGTACCTGCCGATCCTGCTCCTCACGCTGCGTCAGCTCCTGATTCCTCCGCTCCAACGCCTTGAGCTGCTTCAGCGTGGATACCTCCATACCTCTGCGGCTGGCCTCCTCCTCATAGAGGCTGTCATCGTTGGTCACGCGGTCGGACAGCGCCTTGAGCATCTCCGCGTTGCTTGCGTCAAAGCCCTCCATGCCGTTCTTCTCGGCCAGCGCCTGCAGCATGGGCGTGAGCCCCTGCAAGGCCGCCTCCGCCTGCTTGGAGTTCTTCAGCCGCTCCTTGACAATGGCCTGTACAGCCTTGTCGTAGTCCTGCTTGTACTTGCCCTTGATAAGCGATTCAAAGCTTTCCTCCTGCGGCGCTGCTTGCCCCTGATCCTGTGATTTCTCGGCAGCGGCGGCCTGCCCCGCGCTCTGCTCCGGCTCCGGCTGTACGCCATACTTGACGTTCGCCAGCGGATTCTCGCGCTTCGCCCGCGTAGGAGCGGCGGCCTCCTGTCCTGTTACGCCCGCGCCCTCTCCGGCTCCCGCTCCCGCGCCTGCGCCTCCGGAAGCGCCGCCGCCCTCTGCGAAAAGCTGGAGATTAAGCAAATCCATCATGGTCATGTCCTCCTTCTGCCCGTTGGTGGGCGATCCCATGCCTTAATGCTACTACGCTTTCACGTTTATGTAAGTCCCACGCCCCGCCGAATGCGCACGTACTGCGGATAGCTCCGCGCCACCTCTCTCAGCCCGTCCACAATGGCCTCCACCCGCTGCTCCGCCTCCATCCATTGGAGCGGATAGGGGAGTATCTGCACCGCCGCGTGCCCCGGCGCAATGCTGCTCTTCACCGCGCCCACCCGGCGCCCGGTCGCTTCCAGCGTCTGCATCAGCACCGATACCGCGCAGCACACCATGTCCTTCCCATATGGAGCCGCCCCCGCGTGTCCCGTGGCCTCCACCGTCAATGTGTCCGGGTTATACACGATCTCGATCATTCCGTGCCTCCGTTACGTCGGTGAGATGGTGTTTGCGCTTTGCTCCTTTGCCTTGTTAATAATCGTGTCGCTCCGCTTCTGCTCCTCCGTGCGCGTGTCGGTGTCCGTTTCTCCGCCGCTCTGCGCGGGCTGTGCGCCGCCCTGCATCCCGATGATCTGCCCCAGCTGCTCCGCCAGCTCCGGCTCATACTGCTGCGCCAGTTGGAGCGCGATGCCCTGAAATTGCAGCATGGCCTGTTCCAGCGTCCCGTTGCGCTGCACCTTTTGCATCAGCTCCTCCTTGCCTTTGAAATCCATCATGTCCAACGCCATCAGCGCCTGATCCGTCATCTGCGGGCTGAACATGCCCTGCTGATAGAGCTGCAAGGCCAGCTCGTTTTGACTCATCCGCGTGTAGGGGTTCTCCTGCTGGGCTCTCACCTCCACGTCAAACACCGGCAGCCGGTAGCCCATATCAATACCAAAATCAATGCCCTGACTTTGCGGGCGAATCTCCTGCGCTCCCATCTGCACATACTGCTCTCCGCCGCTCTGGCCGAGAATCCGGAACGTGCGCGGCACGTCGTAAAACTGCCGGATGCGCTCGATCACCATCGTCACCAGCCGCGCATAAGCCCGGTACGCCGACTTGGTGCTGTCCTTGCTCGTTCTCCCCGCCGTTTCCTGCAGCGCCGCAAGTGCGCTGGCCGCCGTCACGCCGCTGGGATTGCTGCCGTTGTTAATGTCCGTGTTGCCGGTGACAAATTTCAGCTCCTCCACGCAGTATTGGAGCTGCGTCATGGCGTTGCCGTTGAGCACCGGCATGGTCATCGGCACAAGGCTGTCCATGCTCAGGTTGCCCGTTACGTGCACGAGGGGCTTTGTCCAGTCCGCAAACTCCTCCTCGTTGATCTGCCCGTCCTGCCGGATGAAATAGCGCGGCGTCGCGCCCATGGTGGCGTTGGCCGTCAGCGCGGCGTTGAGCCTGTCAATGGTGATCTGCGTATCCTTGCCGATGTCGATATAGCCATAGCCGCAGGGCGATCCCTGCACCGGGAAGAGACGATCCAACACAAACGGATACAGCCCGTCCTCGTAAAATCCTACCTCGCGCATCTGCTCGTCGTCCTCGCTGGCGAATAACACCTCGTCTCCGCACAGCTTGGCATAGTGCAGTATCGTCTTGCCCTCCGGCGTCCGCCGCTTGTAATACCAGTCGATGACAAGGCTCTTTTGCGATTTGTCCACGTTGTCATCCGTCTGATACTCCGTCGCAATGGTGTCCCGCACGCCCGTTTTGCCCGTCACTTGCGGATACTGGCTTTTCAGCAGATCGTTGTCCACGTAAGCGCAGGAAAAGAGGTCGCTCGACTCCTGTATATCCGTGATCCCGGGCTCCCAGAATAGGTTGAGCACGTCCACCCGCCGAATGGTTACGTCGCCCAGCCCGCCATTTTTGGAATTGTCCCAGAAAACGCCATAACATCCAGTGCCCTCCAACATTTTCTGCCACGTACAGTCGCTGTATACCTCCTCAAAATCGTTCTGCTGAAGCACAATGGGGATAATGTCTGACAGCTTCTGCGCCGTCTCCTTATCATCCGCCATGCGCGGCAGCACCACCGGCTCCGGAAACGCCGCCATAGCGTCCGCGTGCTTACCGACGACGCAGTTCCACAGCCACGCCGACGCGGGCTGGCGGTTGGTCGTCGGCCCCAGTTCTCCCGGTACCTTGCCCGCCTCTACCGCCTGCTGCTCCCAGTTGCGCAGTTTCCACCACTGCTGGCTGGCGCGAACGCGCCGATCCACGGACAGCTTCCCAGCCTTATACCGCTGGAGCTTCTGCCGCGCCCGTTTGACTTGCTCCGGGCCGATGGCGCTGCCCGCCGGATGCTGCATGTACCTCTCCGCCCCCGTCATGGCCGGTGCGGCTGTCTGTGCCGGTGCGCCGCTCGTCTGCGGCGGCAGCATACTCCCCGCGCTCTGCATCTGCATTCCTTGCGCGGGTGCGGCCTGCGCAGGAATGCCCTGCGTCATGTCCTGCCCCTGCATTCCCACCCCGGGCGGCAGCGGTGTCTCCGCGATCCTCTGCTGCAGCCCCGCGTCCTGCGCCTGCGCCGTCGCGCCCGTCCGTCCCTGTCCCTGCTCCTCCGGCTGCTTGCCGTACCTTGTCCGTCCTGCCATAACGTCCTCCTCCTTATCTCGTCAGCATGTTCAGCGGATCAATCATGCGCGGCTCATGCTTCTTCGGCACGGCCGGTTTAATAGGCCGCGCCATGCACATGTACCGCCACTCGTCCGCCACATGATCCTCGCCCGTGGTGTCGATGTCCTCCACCCTGTGCGCGTCGTACTCCAACAGCGGCACCGTGCGGATAAACGCCGTGCAGTTGCTAAATACATACATCTGCGGATAGCCGTCCTCGTCAAACGCCAGCCGGTAATGGCATTGCATCCAGCCCGGTATCCGCGCATGGTCGCCCGGCGTGAAGTAAATCCCGTGCCGTCCTGCTGTCTCCGCGATACTCTCGCCGCTCTCCGCGTCCCAGATAGCAGGATCAGCCACGCCGATGATCTCCTTGCCCCTAAGCCACGGGTGCGTGTCCTCCACCTCCCGAATGGCGGCAAAAACGCGGTTAGGCTCCCACTTAAACCCGGTGTTGGGCTGCTCCCGCTCGCATCCATACAGCTCCAAGATGCGGTACAGCACCCCGTCAAAGTCCACCGCCCACCACGCGCAGGAGAAAGGCTTGCTGAAGCCCCAGTCAAACGAGCGGTAGATCGTCCAGTTGTGCGGCGGCGTAAACGGCTTAATAACGTGCGTCCAGCGCCGATCCTCATAATGCTCCGGCAGATCGCGGAAATCCTCAAAAAACTGCCCGTCGAAGATGTCCCAGCGTCCGTCCAGCCACGCCGCCCGCAGCTTGGGCGGCAGCACCTCCAACTGATGCACATAGGTCGGATCGCTCTGCATCAGCGCGGGATTGTCCTGCACCCGCGCTTGAATAAACTCATAATCCTCCGGGTTTTCCCCCGGCTGAAAGTTGCGATCGACAAACAGCCGCTTGATATACTGATGGCTCACGCCGCCCGGGTTGCAGGTGTAGTACACGCGGCGGGGGAACTTGTTCACGCCGCGATTGCACGCCACAATCTTTTTAATCCACTCCTCCTTGAGCTGGGTGGCCTCGTCCAAAAAAATCACGTCATACTCCGCGCCTTGATACCTCAAAACGTCGTTATCCGAGTTGCAATAGCCAAAAGAGATGGTCGCGCCGCCCGTGAACGTGAATTGTTTCCGCTGATCGTTATACCTGGCGATCCCGTGCAGCAGCTCCCGCAGTGGGGTAATATGGTTGTTCACAAGCTCAGGATACGTCCGCCGCACGATCAATATCTTAATGCCCGGCCACCTGAGACAGAGCAGCAGCGCCTTTGCCCGCACCGACCAGCTTTTTCCGCCGCCACGCGCTCCGCCGTAGCCCACATGGCGGCACGTCGCCCGCATAAACTGCTTTTGCTTGTCGGACATTTTTAATTCAATCTGCTTCATCCGTCCATGCCTCCCGCGTCGGTGCCGTCCAGCGTGCCTATGAGCACCTCCACCGGCTCCGTTTTCGCCGCGCTCTCCTGCTTTTGCTTGTCCAGCTTGAGCCGCTGCTGCATGTCCCTGATCTTCGCCGCCTCCGCCTTGCCGGGCTTGTCGTTTGCGTCGCGGATCACCGCCGCCAGCGTCTCCAGCGTCCGTGCGAGAGACTGCGCGTTCTCGCCGTTCAGCATTTCAAGCCGCGCCTCCCCCCGCGCCTTGCGGTGCCTGTGCAGCATATCCGGATCACTCCGCAGCGCCTCCAGCATCTGCGTGAGCAGGAGCCCCGCCGCCTCGTCCACTTCGGCCAGCCGTCGCGCCACCCGCTCCGATTTTTTATAGATGCTTTTCTGCGCGGCGCGTGTTGCGACCTTACTGCGGTATTCTTGTCGTTTTCGCGGCCAGTCGTTTTTCCGGCCGTGTTCGGCGACTTGGCGGGGAGAAACGCCGTATTTCTGGGCGATTGCGGCATAGGACAGGCTTCCCGCCATATAATCAGATTCGATTTTTTGCCAGTCCGTCCGCATTTTTGTCCCCCCCTCTCCGCAGTATCTCATATACACCGTAACACGGATGGACGTTTCTGTAAGTCCCACGCGGCGGGGGAGAATTTCAAAAAAAATTCAAAAAATTTTTGAAAAAGGGGTTGACATGGGTGTACATCTATGGTATACTTATCATGTCAAGAGGGGAAAGCAAAGAAAAGAACCTCTTGAACGTTGCCGGGCAAGCGGCAGAAAGGAGAAACAATGCAGGACGTTATGACAGATTTCCAATTCAGGGCAATCATCCAGATGGTGATTAACGTCCTCAAGGGCAGCTCGTCCATGGATGAGGCAATTAAGTCTCTCCAAGCGCTGCTAGAGGATAAAAAGTAACTGACGGAGCAGAGACTAATGCAGGAGGCTTGCCCCTCCTGCGAGCAATAAGGAGGTGGCGGCCACGGCAGACAGCCAAGCAAAAAAAAATTGGGTTGCAGCCAATACAACCCGAATTGTGATGAACCTGAATCATCGCACAGACAAAGACCTGCTGGAGAAGCTGAACAGCGTCCCCAGCAAGCAGGGCTACATCAAAGCCCTGATTCGCAAGGACCTTGGCGCTACCAACACCAAGGCATGAAAAAAGGCGGCTGTGCTACCAACACAAACCGCCCGATGTCACCCGCAAGAACCACCAAGCAGGGACAGTTTTATTATAACCTCCCTGCTCACAAAAAGCAAGGAGGAATTTTTTATGATAAAGTATTTGAATGCGCATAAGGCTGAACTGTTCGAGGGCAAGAAGATCAGCTATCGGGGAAAGGTATATTGGGCTAACCTGTGGACGGACGAAGTGTGCGCTCATAGTGTGGACGAGGAGATTCTTGGCAGCATTTCCGGCTACAAGGTGGCCGACATCATCTGCGAAAACAGGACCACCAATCTTCTTCCGCCCGTGCAGATGAAGCTTTATTGCCTAAAGTACAGGACGTGGCAAAAGCCAAACAGGACATCGTTGACGTTTTCTCCCGCACGATCAATGTATTGCTTTATCTCTGCGCCGAATCCCCGGACTATACCTCCAAGCCCAGACATGCCAAGCCTAAGCCGGTGCAGCATGGGTTTACACCAGAGCGCCCGCCGCACAAGGTGGCTGTTACGCCTGTAGGTGAGCGCGTGGGCGCGACGATCCGCCGCAGCTATACGGAGAGTTCTTCCACACGGGCAGTTCCCTCCGGCAGGGAGCATGCTTCACCCGTCCCGCATGTTCGCCGTGCTCATTGGCACCACTTCTGGACGGGGGCGCGAGGCTCTGATGCACGAGAGCTGATTCTCCGCTGGATTCCTCCCGTTTTCGTGCGCGGCGAGGAAAGCACACTAACTACAATTCGACAAGTAAAGGAGCGATAACATGGCCCTCAGTAAAACGAGCAACAAAGTCCAAATTGGGATCATCCTCACCAAGTCCCAGCACGCCGCCCTCCAAGTGGAAGCTGATCGAACTGGTTCTAATGTCAGCGCCATTATGCGTGCGATCATTGCCGACTGGATCGACGACAGAGAACGCAAAAATAGAGCCGAGGCATGAGCACCGGCTCTACAACTGCTTTGCAGTACCGCACGCAAAGAAAAAAGCTTCAGCAAAAACGCTGAAGTTTTTTCTTTCGGAAATAAATATCTAATTTCAATCCACATCAGCCTCTCAGCCAATGAACATCGTTACTATACCGCATCCAACGTTATTTTGTCAACTGTTTTTTATCAGCAACAAAAAAAGCTTCGGCTGAATGCCAAAGTCTCTTTTGCGCTAGTAGCATTATCTAATCTTCAATCCACGTCGGTTTCCCAACGCCGAATTTATTATACCACATTCTCCCGCCTTTTCAATATGTTTTTTGCGAAAGATGATATTGTTTTTTTCTCATAAAATGAAAAAGGCCTCAGCAAATGCTAAAGTCCTTTTCCAAAAAAGCCCCACTATATTTTCAATCCACGTTGGTTTTCCAACGGCACAGTTATCATATCGCATCTGCACCGTTTTGTCAATAACATTTTTGTACGTCAAAACCCTGCGCCGCTCTCATCCGCGCCGCATCCACACATCCACATACACTCCGCCGATCCATTCCGACAGCCACACCTTGCACTCCGCCAGCCGGTATCCTGTATACACCTGCTGCAGCACCTCCGCCGCCTCTCCCGGCAGCGCGGAGCAAATACGCCGGACGCGCCGATTTGACAGCTTCGTTCTGCTGATCGTCGGCTCCGGCTTTTTCAAGTTTTTGGAGCAGCTCCATTTCCGCTGATACTTCACCCGCTCTGTCTTGCACAGATACTTCGCCAGCGCGTTCAGCCCTTCTAGCTCGTCCGGCTGGAGCCTGTCCGCGTTCGCAAACCCCTTGCCCCATTTGCTTTCCAGCTCTTCGCGGCTCAGGCCGCCGCTCATCACCATGTGGCAATGGGTTTTCCGCTTCTGTCCGTCGACGCCCTCCTCCTCGAGCACCCAGAGATACTTGAGTTCCGGCAGTCCCCGGCGCTTCCGCATCCGTTTGATTCTGCTGATGTAGTTCTCCACGTCCTTCACCGCCCGGCTGTACGTCGGCGGCTCACCGGCATATGTCAGCGTTACGTGCTGATCCGCTGCGCCAAAGTTGGCCTCCAGCAGCAGCCGCATCCTGCGCTGTGCTTTCGCGTCGTTATGTCGCTTCTGCTTCTCCGCGCTCATGCCCCTGCGGATCGTCTCCGCCTTGATCTCGTCCGACCGTCCAAGGATCGGATAAATACGGACGTTCAGGGCGGCCCCGGCCTTCACGGTTTTTGTGCAGTAGTGCATCCGTCCGACCCGTTCCGCGTATGGGTCGCCGCCGTACAGCGCTTTTTCCAGCTCCGTCATGCCGCTGACGCAGAACAAGTCCTTGTAGTCCTTCACCGTCTCCTTCATGGTCGCCCCTCCTCTCCGTATTTTTTTCTACCCCTTCAAGGGGGCAAGCCCCCGGCAGGGAGCCTCCCCCCGCGCCGGTGGTAAAATGCACGATATGTTACTACCCCATACAAGCCCCGCAAGCGGCTTTCGCCGCATTGCTTTTTTGAGGCTTTATATAACTTTATATAATAGGTAGATTCACAGCCGCGTGGCCATGTCCCGCAGCAGCTTCCGTACCACGTCCGGCACGTCCAGCAGCCGCATCACGCCTACCAACTCCCCGGAGGAGTACGCCGCGATCCATTCGCCGTCATCCTCCACCGGCGCGACCCGCGTCCACCGCATCATCTCACCCTTGCGATAGCACGGCTCCACGTCCTCCTCCCGCACCATGCCCCAAGTGCCGTCCTCCAGTTCCATCAGGTGGACGGTCTGCCCGCCCGCGCTCAGCGTCACGTCACGGTTGTTCGCCAGCGGCGCCAGATCAATTCTCTGGGCGATCTCGCTCAGGCGGCTGATCTCCGGCGCGAACTCCGGCGCATCTTTGACTTCCAGCGCAATGCCGCCGCGCTCATCCTCTGTCATTTCCATGCACGCTTCTAACGTCGCGGGATTGGGCGTAATGCTGTTTTCTCCCGCATAATAATTCGTTCCGATGTGCAGCCACCACGCATACAGGTTCCCCCGCACCTCCGTCTCCGCGTTCAGCGTCCGCAGGATGCAGCCGCTCTTCTTGGCCTTCAAGACCTTTTTGATCTTGCTCAGTCGCATATTGCTTCTCCTCCTTTTAGATATGCTTGTTCATGTTCTTCACAATTTCCCATTCTCGCGGCGAAAGCTGCAAGCGCTGAGCCGCTGCCCTTTCAGCCGCTGCCCTTTCAGCCGCTGCCCTTTCAGCCGCTGCCCTTTCAGCTGCTGCCCTTTCAGCTGCTGCCCTTTCAGCTGCTGCCCGCTCGGACAGCAAAAAGCCGTTGCCGTAGATGCTCTTGCCCTTTGCCATCCCGTCCAACTTCCGCACAAATGTTCCCTCGCCCTCGCGGATATAGTAGTGCACGCCGTGGACGCTCAGCCATTGCATCCGCGCCGCCGTCGCCAGCTCCATTGGGTACTCCAGCTTGTCTACCTGCTTTTTCCCCTTCTTTTCGTTCTCACGGGAGGCGGCCTCGATCCGTTCGTGGAGCTCCGGGGCCGTCTCCACAAGGTACGGCCCCAAGTTTGTCACAAACGATGTTCTCACCTTAGCGCCGTTGTGGTACACAACCTCTGCACCGCAGCAGACGTAGTGCAGCCCGCGCAGCGGTTTAAACATGCTCAGCGCGGGGGAGAAGAGAAAGAATTGAATGCCTCGGCCAAGGTAGAAGCGCTCGATCTCTGCCATCTTGGAGAACGGTGGATTGTCGATCACCACGCACCCCTCCGGATACTCCGCGTGCTGATAGTCGCTACCCGGCCAGAAAGGCCGAATGACCTGCGTCGACAGATCAAGCTCGTAGTGTTCAAAAGCCCACCCTCGCACAACGTCGTAGACGTTCTCCGGAGTGTAGCAGTCATCCGTGGTGAGCTTCGGCTTAAATTTGTCCACAAATGCGCGGTACTCCTCCGACTCCTCGCCCATTGTTAGTTGCTCTGCGTTCATTATATTTTTCCTCTCATGCTAGTTTTCCAAATATCCAATAATAGTTTTCCGTGCCTCTTCCCATCCGTGGCACACCGCGCAGGTGTACCCCTCCCGCGTCAGCTCCTCCATCCACGCCAGTTGCTCCGCCGATACCCGCCCACCCTTGATCCGCTTCAGCTCGATATATAGGCCGTGGCTTCCTCCCCGCGCCACCGGCAGAAACATGTCTGGCACGCCCGCTTTCACCCCCGCCGCCTTCATCCGCGCCGCCTCGCTCTTGCTCCGCTTCCCGCCGTTTGGTATCGCGTGCAGCAGTTTCAGCTCCGGGTGTGCTCCAAGGCTGTATGCCGCCCAGCGGAAGAGGCAGGTCTGCTCCACCTCTTCCTCCGGGCATTCCATGTGCGTGCTCATGTGTGCTCCTTCGCCGCCATGTTGAGGCAGTATCTCACTTCTAGCTGCAATGTTTGATACGCCTCCACCGGCATGTTCTCCGGCTTCTCCAAAAACAGCAGCGCGTGCTTGAGCTCCGCCACGTCAAAGCCCCTGCTTTCCAGCGTCCGAATGTTGCACGCCAGCATGCACACAGCATCCACCAAGCTCCCCCGGAAATCATAGCCATTCTTTGTCGCAACCATCCGCGCCCGATGTTTCATAAACATCAATATTTCACCTCAATTTTTGATATTTTTACCGGCGGCCTGAATATCACAATCGCCGAGGGAAAGGGTGCGCTGTTTTTAGCCCCCCCCGAATTTCAGCCTGCCTCGAATGAAGCGGATTTCCCCCCGCATGGCGTACTCGTGCCACCATGCCGTGTCCGTCCGCGCCGGTACAAGGCATACCACCGTTACTCCTCTGCGGCTTTCTGTATAGGCTTTTTCCATCCATGCGCCGATATGCCTGCCGTAAGGCGGATTCATCCAACAAACGGCGGCGTCTTCATGCCACGCCTGTGTAAGCCCGTCCTGCTCCTTGGTGTAATACGCATCGCACTTGGCATTTTCAGCCGTCGCGCACACGTCCAGTTCAAAACCAAACTCCTGATTCAGCCCGTTGAAAAACTCCTGTGGTGTCGCCCATTCGTCTGTCGCGCTGGACATCATCCCAGCGTTCAATCGTCCCCCCATGGCATAGCCTCCATTTCCTCCTGCGTGGGCTTGCGGAGCCAGCAGCGCCTCAGTTCTTCCATTCGCCCGGGCTCAGGAAGGGTATGCACCGGCTTGCCCAGTTCTTTCGCCATAGCGATTTCCTGTGCCATACCCTCCGACACCGTGTCGCCAAACGCCCAAAGCTCATCTGCCTGTTCCAGCCATGATAGGCCAAACTGCATCCCGGCAGCACGTTCTTCCGCCACCTCATCCTTGAGGAAACGAGTGAAGTAAAGATGTGGTGCCATCGGTTGGATGCCCATCAGGGCGAGGATGCGGCAGGCTTTGAGTGCCCGTTCAATATTGGACCGCTGCTCTGCCTCCCTGTCCGCCTCGGATACTGCGGTTGATCGGAACGGAGAGCAGACATAAACGGTCTTTGGGGTGATGCTGCCGCAGTACGGGCACACCACCGGCGGCTTCGGCTTATCTTCCGCGCACAACCTCTGCGCCTCAATCAGATAATCATCACCACGCTGGGAATACGTCCTCTCCTTTTCCTCTGTCAATTTTTTCTTCTCCTTTCTTTTTGTTTTCTTTATCGGCCCATTGCTCTGCCATGGCTTTTGCGATTCCGGGGAAAGTCTTTGCGCGGTTTCGCGCCCTGTCCTTGGTGAACATCCCGCGATGTTTGTCTCCGTGCTTGCCGGAATATGATCCAGATGGACACCACGTTCTTTCCGGCGTTACAACGTCCGTTGCCTCTAACGGCGGCAGTCCTTTTAGCCATAGCTGGGTGCGTTTGGTGAACGGGTGTCCAAACTGCCACGGCTGTATAACCTGCGTCTTTTCCGGCAATCCGTACACTCTACTAGGTGTGGGGTTCTCGACGGCGATCAACGGACAATCCGCATTGTAAAACGCCATGAAAAACTCCTTGGCTTCAAGCCCTTTGGCGTACCGAGCTTGATTCAGAACGCCGCCCTTGTACAGATGCCTCGCCCCTGCATTGCTCAGGTAGGTGCAAGGGGGAAACGCAATAATCATGTCCCACTTTTCGTGCAGGAGTGGCAACACGTCCTGCTGCAGATGCCATTCTGGATGCCCGCCGCTGCATGGCAGTATATCGCAGGAGTAAGCCTCATGACCGAGCCGCCTTAATTCGATTGTTACTGCCTGCGATTCTTCGCAAGCCACCAGAATTTTTATTTTCCCCCCCACCTTTCTTCCCGCATCATTTCTCTCACCCGCTCCATGGCCTCTCGCTGCTCCTCCCACGCCGTTTCATACCCTTTTCGCGGGGTCAGCAACGTGAAGTCCCGCGACATGATCCGCGCCTGCGCCTCCAGCAGCGTCAGGCACATTTCCAACGCCCTGCGCCGGTCTACCTGCTCCATGGCCCCTCCTCGTCCGCATATTTCGCCGCGTATATCATGCGGTATAGCTCACAATAGTTGTACCTCCCCGAGCAGTAGACCTCCAACTGCCGTGCGTAGGCCTCCAAGCTGTTAAAGTGCGTCCCGATGCTGCACGCATCCGTGTACCCTTCACAGCCTATGCACCGGCGTTTTGTATCGTGATAGCGATAAAAGGGGCACACGATGCTCCCCGATTTCACCGTGGACGACATCCTGTACCCCCTCCTTTCACGCTTTCCCGCCGCCGTCAAAAGGGCAGCTCGTCAGACTCAACCTCCGTGTAGCCGCCGCTCCCGCCGCTTCTGCTGCTCTGCGCTGGCGCGTCCTCGCTTCCGCTGGCGCGGCTGTCCAGCATTTCCAGCGTCCGCACCGTCACCCGCAGGGTCGCCCTCGGCTTACCGTCCTGCTTACTCAGGTACGCCTCCGCTCTCGGCACGCCCCGCACAAGCACCTTGCTCCCCTTGCGGAGATACTGTTGCGCTACGTCCGCCGTCTTCTCCCACGCTTCGCACTCGTACCAATGCGTCACGCGTTCGCCCTTCGCGTCCCTCCCCGCCGCTACAGCAAGGGAGAAGTTCGCCACGCTTTTCCCGCTTCGCGTGGCGCGCAGCTCCGGATCAGCACCGAGGTTGCCAGTAAGGGTCAGCTCCTCCACCGTTCTCCTCCTCCTTTCCGCTTGTGTGCTTCTCCAGCAGCTTCTCCACCTGCTCCAGCGTCACCGGCGTTTCCTGCCGCAGCCGCTTGAGTTCTATCACCTCTTGCAGCAGCATAGCCTTGTCCTCTTCCAGCGCGTGGATTTCGTCCGCGTGCTTCGCCTGCAGCTTCGCCATCTCGCCAAACTGTCTCATCGCCTGCTCATTCTCCGCCCGCAGTTTCTCATTCTCTCCGGCCAGTACCGCGTTGCGATCCCGCCAATACTTGATCTCCGTATCCTTGGCTTTCAGCGCGTCCTCCAGCGCCGCCATAATCTGCTCATACATGGTTTTTGTCCTCCTTGCTCTTTTCCAGCCAGCATTTCTCCTGCGCTCGCCGCAGGGAGTCGAGGGTGGCGTACCCCGCCATTTTGGCCGCATACGTGGCCGTGTATCCCTCGTCAATGTACTTCTGCGCCACCGCTACCCGCGCCCGGCGCTCACGCCGCATCCGCTCCGCGTGCTCCAACTGCGCCGTAGTCAGGGTGTGCTCGATCCTCTTCTTCGGCTCTTCCTCCGGCTCTGGCGCTTCCGCCGCCTCCGGGTGCAGCCGCGCTTCCTCCGCCAGCTTCAGCGCACGGATGCCGTACACGCACTTTCCCGGGCACGTCCGGCACATGTCCTCCTTGCCGTCGCACCGCAGGCATAGTCCCTTGCGCGTCTCCTCCAAGTTCATGTCCCGCAGCCGTTTCCGGTGGGGGAGATACATTTCCTCTGTGCGGTAGTTGTCCGGGTCGTATTCTCGGCGTATATCGTCGTACCGCATTACCGCCGTTTCGCCTCCTCCCATCCCGCGCCCAGCGCCGTGTTCGGCACGCCCGGCACGATCCGCTTGCGTCCTTCCCGGTCGCGGCTCCGCAGCCAATGGGGGAGCCGCAGCCGCTTGACACGCCGCACCTCCGGAGCCTCGTGCCACCGGCAGTAGCGTCCCCGCTTGTCCATCTCGCCTAGCATAGCTCCAACCTCCGCTCAAAGTACCGCTCCGCCGCGTGCATTACCTCCGCGCTGCTCTTGCTCGGCGTGATGTACTTGTAGATGTCCCCGCCGACGTATACCGCCCAGCTCGTTCCGCCGATGGCTGGCCGCCAAGGCGCTACCTTGACCAGCGGCAGCCGAAGCCACCGCCACACGTTGCCTTCCCGCACCCAGCCCGTCACCTCACAGCACCCCCAAGCCGAAAGCGGCGAACGCCGCAGCCGCCAGCCCGCCCAGCAGGGACATCCCCAGAATATCCCATCCGCGCATCCTGTAGGGGTCGATCAGCGTCACCCGCTGTGCTCGCCTGTGCCGTGCTCTTGCTTCCATGTGCTCCGCCTCCCGTGCTCTCCGTCTCGCCAAGGATGATCCGCCGCTGGCGCTTGGTCATGTCCGGCACAAACAGCGCCATGGCCTCCGCCGCGCTCAGGTTGAGGATTTCCGCCGCCTTAACCATCTGCGGCACCGGCCAGCTCCTGTGGCCGTACAGGTAGTTCTGCAGCGCGGACTGACAGATACCCACCGCGTCCGCAAACTCCTCCTGCGTCATGCCCGTGCCTCGAATTCGGTTTTGCAGGGCTGTCTTGGGCTTCTTCATGCTTCCCGCTCCCTTCTGCTTGTTATCTCGTGGCGATTGCAATCGCCAACACAACAAAGATCAATACAAAGTAGAGATTTTCCAGATTGCGCTGCTGCTCCGCCGCGCTCTGTCCGTTGTTCTTCGTCCGCGCCTCCTTCAGCTTCCGCAGGACGGCCATGCTGCATCTCCACAACTTTTGCGCAGCGGTCTTCGTCCAGCGCTTTACAGCCCCTGCCAGCTTTTTCCTCAGTTCTGCCCGCTTCCGTTTCCGTGCCGGCGCCCGTTCACGCAGTGCTTTCAAGCAGTTCCTTATGCGGTGCTTCTTTGCTTCGCGGCGCTCCTGCTCCCGCGCTTCTTCTGCCGCTCTGGCCTTTTCCCACATTTCGGCTCTCCGCTTTGCAAAAGCGGCTTCCTGCCTCCACCTCGCCTCCGCTTCCCGCTCCGCCTGTATATGCGGCCAACGGAGGATGGACTCCGCCATCAGCCGATGCTCGTCCGTTTCCAGCCGTGAGGTTGCGTGATCCTGCACAATCCGATTGAGTGCCGCTTGCGTCTGAGCATTTTTGATGTGTTGCTGTAGGTCGTAATCATCCATTTGTTACAGCTTCCTCGTTCTCTTTCTCCGGCTCCTTCGCCGCTTCCATGGCCTTGCGCATGTCCGCCACGCCCTCCGCGTAGCCGATCCAGCGCTGTTTCGCCGCCTCCGGCAGCACGTCCAGCGTCTCCGCGATCGTCGCCGCCAGCTCCTTTTCCTTCTCGCTCACGCGCTTTTCCCTCCCTTGTTCGCTTTCTGTTCCCCATGCCCTCGTGCTATCATGTAAAATGGATAAATAGACGAAAGTCTTGTTGTGGCTATTCTCGCGCTGCTTGTTTCGATTGTTACCGCGCTGCTTCAGCGCTTCAGTTGAAGCAGTTGGTACACAAGTGTAGATATTGCGACCCCAAGAGGGATAAGACTGCCAGCCAAGCCGCACAGCCGCTCCGCCTTCATTTTCTCGTCGTTGATCAATCCGTATTCTGCCCACTTTACCAACGCGAAGCAGACAATCAACGTCACGTACAGCACAATGACCATTGCTTTTACCTTGGTTTCCATGCTCCCCGCACCTCCCTTGTTACTTCTCTTCCTTCTCCTTGCCCTTGCGCTCCTGCATCTGCTCCAGCGCGTGGGCAATGTACCCGTTCACAAAGCTCTGCTGCACAGGCTTCAGCCTGTTGTAGTCCCGCAGGTACTGCGCCTGCTTCTGCCGCGTCGTGCGTCTTACCTCCATCTTTTTCCCCTCCTTCGTTGATTACGGTTGCATCATAGCAGATTTAAGCCGCAATGTCAATACCTTTTTTGGTGCCTACGTTGATTTAGGCAACAGCCGTTATTGTAGTGGTGAACCAGTGAAAACTCAATCCTATTTTTCACATTTTGGGTATTCCAACTTCGTGGTGGATAGGCGTCTTAGGACGCCCTCTCGCACCCGTTTTCTTTTGCCGTTTTTCCAGCCTTTAAACTATCCAGACCCATGCGGATTAAATGACGATACATCTCTGCATAAGGCTTGTCATAAAACAGGCTTCGTTTGACTTCGGCGGCATCTGCTTCGATGTCATCCGGTACGGTCAACATGAATCGTTTATTTTTTGTAGGCATTAGCTTTCCTCCTTTCTCTAGTGGTTGAGTGGTTCACTACCTGCATTATAGTGGTTAGGTGGTTCACTTGTCAATACCCCAAATAAATTATTTTCACCTCTTGCATATTTGGTTCACTGATGCTATATTGTAATTGGAGGTGATGACATGGCAACCGAAAAGCCACGGTACTCAATTACATTAGATGACGAAATGTTCAAAGAAATTGAGGACTTTCGCTTTGAACAGCGTTATCCGAACCGCAATCAAGCTACTATCGAACTTATCCGATTAGGGCTTGAAGCAATGAAAAAGCAACAGGAGGAGCAAAAAAGGGCGCAAAAAAGTAATGTCTGAACGATTGAACGAGCGTATAAAGTTGTTGCGAAAGCGTCTTGGCATGACGCAGTCCGACTTTGGCAAAAGGCTTCTGCTGTCGCAGGGCGCGATCACCGGTTACGAGACGGGCAGCCGCGAGCCATCGGACGCAATCATTCGTAGCATCTGCCGCGAATTTCGCGTTTCTGAGGCATGGCTTCGCACAGGCGAAGGGGAGATGTTTCGGCCTGTGTCCCGGGACGCAGAGTTGGCCGCGTTTTTTGAGGATTTGCAAGGCAGCACGCCGGACTTTCGGCATCAGCTGGTTTCCGTCCTGTCGCGGCTCTCTGTAGACGAGTGGGCTATGCTGGAGCGCAAGGCAAAAGAATTGTTAGCGGAAATGCAAAAGGACAGCCCCTGACCGGGCTGTCCCTCCGTTATGAAAGAAGGTGGCATCGTGGAAATTGGGAGCCGTGTAAAAGCCGTCCGAAAATGTTGCGGTTTAAACCAGTCTGAATTCGGTTTGCGCATTGGTCTTACGCCCTCCGGCGTTTCTAAGTTAGAGTCCGGCGACCGTGGTTATTCTGATGCTGTTTTTCTCGCCCTCGTCCGTGAATTCGGCGTAGACGAAAACTGGCTTCGCACAGGCGAGGGAGAAATGTTCCGTTCTTCGTCCCAGCTTACGGTCGGCGAACGTGTACATAAGTTACGCGAATTCCTCGGATTCACGCAAAGTGAGTTTGCGGCTAAATTAGGGCTTACGCGGAACTTTATATCTTTAGTCGAGACAGGTCAGCGCATCCTTAGTGATCGTTCGGTTCTCTCTATCGTCCGCGAATTTGATGTAGATGAAGACTGGCTTCGCACAGGTGAAGGAGAGATGTTCCGGCCTGCGTCGCAGTTGACAGAGCAGGGCGGTCCCGTTGATATGAAGGATCGTCTCAAAGCCATCCGAGAACATGCTTGCCTCACGCAGTATGATTTCGGCAGCCGCATTGGCGTTACCGGTGCGACGATCTCCCGCTTGGAGTCCGGCGACCGCTCATTAACCGAGGCTCAAATCCTCGCTATCGTCCGCGAATTCGGCGTGGACGAACGCTGGCTGAGAACAGGCAAAGGGACGATGCTTCGCCCTACCGCACGCAGCGCAGGACCGTCTGCGCCTTTCTGCCGCCTTATCTCCGTCCTCCCGTCGCTCACCGCCGACGAATGGGCGATTCTCGAACGCAAAATCAAGGAATTTCTTGTGGAAATTCAAAAGGACGCTTTCTAATTATGAAAGAAGGTGGCACTATCGAAATCGGTGCCCGCATAAAAGAGGTGCGCACTTCTTTTGGGCTTTCTCAATCTGCTTTTTCGACCGCGTTGGGTATTTCTCGTTCCGCCTTGAGTAAGCTGGAATCCGGAGAAAATATTCCCTCCGAGCGTACCTTGCTGCTCATCGCCCGTGTATACGGCGTGAGCGATGAATGGCTAAGAACCGAGAACGGAGAAATGTTTCTCTCCGCGTCCAGTAGCGTGGATTTGTCCGCTCTTTTCTGCCGTCTCCTTGCCGTTCTGCCTCGTCTTACCGCGAATCAGCAGCTTCTGCTGGAACGCAAACTCAACGAGTTTTTCGCAGAACTTTAAGGTAAGCCGCAATATTTCCGCTTTTTTGCATTTTATTGTTGACTTAGGCCGCTATCCGTGCTATGATTCCAGTATCACAAAAGGGAGGTGAGAACATGGAGATGTGCAGCCGCGTCAAGGCCGTGCGTGAGCATGCCGGTCTGTCGCAGCGTGCGTTCGGCGAACGCATCAAAGTAAGCGGAAGCTCTATCAATAAGATTGAGCAGGGCGTGAATAATCCTTCGGAGCAGACGATCAAGCTCATAGCCGCCGAGTTTGGCGTAAACTATGACTGGCTATGTTCCGGCCAAGGCGAAATGTATGAAACAGTTGATGATAACATTACCTTCATCAACAAGTTTCTCGCCAAGCGCAATCCTGTCGGCGCCGCAGTCATTGCCGCGCTCATTGAGGCCATGGGAGACGATGGCTGGGAAGTATTTTCGCGGGCGTTGGAAGAGGCGAAAAAAAGAGAGGGGTAATCCCTCTCTCTTCCCTCCTCAGGCTCACTCCCTCAGCCAATACTCGTAGATGATGTTCTTAAGCAGCTTCAGCGTCTGACTGGATTTGATGCTTTGTAACATTCTATGCGCCTCTTGACGATACTTTTCGTTCTCCATGGTTTCCCCTTTCTGGTCGGTCGTGCGCCCGGTAGTGCGTGCCATGGCCAGTCCACAAAATGGATTCTTCCCGGCGGCGGCTTCTTGATTTGCGATCTCTTCACTTGATCGTCACTCCTTTGCCGCCTAGTATATCACTTTGTAGATGATTTTTCTGGGAAACGCACCAAAACGATTTCATGCGACGATAATTGTTCTTATGAGCACAATTTCGCCACAAAAAAAATCGCCGCACTCGGGAAGGTTGTGCGGCGACGGTGGGGTGCGGGAAGCTACCCCTCGAAGCTCCTCTATTGTAGCTTTCCGCGCTCCTTTTGTCAACAGCCAAAAGGAGGTATTTATGAAAAAAACCATACTCGCCGAAGCCCGATGGGAAGAGAAATGGCATCGTTGGAAGATCAACGTCTCCGTAGAAGGCCAGCGCCGCTCCTTCTATTCCTCTGTCCCCGGACGCAAAGGAAAAAAAGAAGCCGAAGAAAAAGCGCAGCTTTGGGCGGACACCCGCAGCGGAAAAGATATGCGCCTCGATGTAGCCGTTGGCGCGTGGCTGGACTATAAGCGCCTCCACGTTTCGTCCTCCACCTTCCGTTCCCAGAAAGGCTTCATCCTCAAGTGGTTTCTGCGCCCGGACTTGGCCACCCGCCACCTCTCGCGCATCACCCCCGCCGTCTGGCAATCCGTCCTCGATGGCGCTTTTGTGGCAGAGCTTGCTTATAGCTCCCGAAAAGTTCTGTGCCAGCATATTGTCGCGTTCCTGCGCTTTGCCGCGCACTCCCGCTGGCCCATCGAAGATGTGCTCCCTGATGATCTTGTCGTCGCACTTCCCGACGCGCCTCGCCCGGAAAAGGCCATCTTGCAGCCCGACGATCTGCGCACACTCTTTACCGTGGACACCCTGCTTACCTACCGCAAGCGTCAACCCTGCTGGCAGATTCACGCCTTCCGCCTCGCCGCCGTTCTGGGCCTCCGGCGCGGCGAACTTACCGCCCTCCGCTGGCAGGACATTACCAAGGATACGCTGACCGTCCATGCATCCATCAACCGCTACAACGTCGAGACCCCCGGAAAAACAAAAAACGCCGTCCGCACCATCGCCCTGAACGATCATGTACGCGCCATCCTCGCCGCCCAGCGTGCTCAATTAAAGCAGCACAACATTGTCAGCCCCTTCGTTTTCCCCGCGCCCTCCGGCCAGCATGAATATCCCGGCCAGTTTTCCAAGGTCTGGAAGCGCTACGCCGCCAGCAACGGTATCAACCCCGACGTGACTTTCCACGGCCTCCGCCACACCGCGATCTCCCTCTACAAGGCCGATGTCCCCGAACAGCTTTTGAAGCAAGTCGTCGGTCACAGCAAAAGCATGGACACCTTCGGCCAGTACGGTCACACCGTAGACGGCGACGCGCTCCGCGCCTCCGAGCTCATGGAGGCCGCGCTTTCCAAATACATTTAGCCCCAATTTGATACCACGTAAAATACCACACTTGTACCTTTACAAGTGTGGTATTTTCATCCCCGTTCATCCTTTTGTAACATTTCCAAAATCCCCGAATGCGTTGATATTGCTTGCATTTGAGGGTTTTTGATGTATAATGCAGAAGTTGGGTGCTTTTTCTGTAGAAAATTCCCTCAAATTCCGCAATCTCTTGTCCCACAAGGCTTTGTGCCCCTTCTCCTTCTCCATTATACCACGCAAAACACCACTTAACAATTACTTCACGCAAATGTAAAAGAGCGCCGGAACTCCGGCGCTCCCTTTTTATCGTTTGTACATGTCAAGCTTGCGCATGATGCAGTCCTTCTCTGCCAGCATCATTTCACGCTCCCACGCAATCATAATGCCGCTCTGGTCTGCGCCTTCGCGGCCACGCCGCTTGGCGTCGTCCACCATGCGATCCGCACCGGCCATCAGCTCATCCGCTACGGCCATGTGCTGCTTTGCCGCCTGATAGTACTTCGCCGCGAGATCAGCGTACTGCTCCTGATGCTTCGCCGCCTCGTAGGCGTACATGTCCGCCGCCTGAAGCTCCTTGCGGATGTCGCGGCAAACCTCCTGCAACTCAGTCATTGCTCTTCCTCCTTCGTCGGTTACTGCATGATGGTGTGATAGAGATCGTCAATGTCTTCCTCGCCGATTGTCAGCCGCCCGATCATCGGCACATCCAGCGGGAAATCCTTCTGCTTTCTGATCTGCTGTTTCGCAGCGGCGTACAGCTTTTCAAGGTCGACATTCCGGCCGGAAATCAGGCCAAGTGCTTTCATGGCTTCATTTTCCGCAATCCCTTTCAGGATTTCTTCATTTTTTCCGGCCAAGATACCCATGGCCATGCCCATCACAAATTGACTTCGCTTGTCCAGACGCGGCATGATCTGCTGCTCTGCATAGGTGATTACGCCATCCATGATCTTATCAATATCCACCATCATGCTTTACCGCCTTTCGTTAGCCAGCGGTGGTGCTGGCCGCAGTCGTCGGGGCCGTCCAAGAGTTCTTCGCAGGCATCGGCTCAGGGCACACATTGGCCGAAGGGATTACAACCTTGGTCAGGCCGTTGAGGACAGCCTGCAAGCCGTTGACCTGATTGCCCAGGCAGGAGATCGTCGCGGTGTTGGTGGCCTGATACACCGCAATATTCCGCAGCTCGTCCTTGATGGCGTTGATCTGCGGCGTGATAGCGTTGTACACGTCCACAATCTTCTGGTCGGTGTACTTGTCGGCCTTCAGCAAGCCAATTTCCGCTCCCTGCTCCGCGATCCTCTGCTGCAAGCCCAGCTCGTAGCGGCTTACAGGCATGTTTTCACTGCACGTCGCGGTTGCCGCTCCCGCGTTCACAACCGCCGCGCCGCCGTTCATCAGCGTCGCAAGGCCGCCCAGCGCGGTACCGATGATTCCTAGAGCCGTAGTGCCCTTACCGGCCACCCACTTGTTATCAATAGTCATTTTCATATTCTCCTTTCTCTCTGTGGTGCGCATCCACTATCTAGATTTTCGCATAAAAAAAGGCCCCCGAGGGGCCACATACAGGCCAATCAGGGGTCAATTTCTCGTTCAAATAAAGTCTTGGAGTTTCTTCGCAATGGCGGCGCGGCGACGCTTTACGGTGCGCTCTGACATGCCGCAGGCAATGCCGGTTGCGATGACGGACTTCCCGCGCCGTGCCATTGCCAGCACCTCCCGCTCCTCGTCCGTAAAACCGCACTCGGCTTCTGCCGCGTCGATCTGTGATTGTCTCAGCACCTCAAATCGCATCGCCCCGCACCTCCACCGTGTCCTTTATTCCTCTTTCTTCGCTTCCACGCCTGCCGCGTCCGCCATTCCTTCACCAATGATATACGCGATCACGGTTGCGCCAGCCATGATGATGCTCCCTACCTGCGTTGCGGTTTCCTCCGCCACGCCAAAGGCCATCACCAGCATGGTCACAAAGCTCACCACCGCCGCCCAGAACTTCCGGCTCGTCAGTTTACGCTTGATATTCTCACTCATTTTTCTGCTCCTTCCTGCCGAAACGGCAACTTTCTGACCGCCTCCATCACGCGCTCGGCGCTTCCGTTTCCGCCGCCATCGTGATAGGGTTTATACAAGTAATCGTTCAGGTTCTCGTACTCTTCCTGCGTGATGTATCCGCGCTCGATGTACTTCATACCCAGCCATGTGATACGATCATGCGCCAGCCCCACCAACAGGCGGCGCTCTGCTGTGTCCTTCTTGCGCCGCGCTTCGACCACCGCCCAAAACCCGGAAGAGCCCAGCACGGACACGAGAAGCGTTACGAGTAGTTGCGCCCATTGCATCACCCCCGCCCCCCTTCCAGCGCCGCGACGCGCTCCTCCAACTGTTTCACGCGCTCCTCCAGCGTGGGTGATGCCTCGCCCTGCGCCCTGAGGTACTGCGCCATCATGTACCCCGTTACCCCGTCACGCTGGACGGTCGCCCAGCCGCCAAACAGGGAAAGCACCTGCACGGCCTCGCCAATCGGTACCTTTGCCAGCACCGGCGCGGCCTTGTCCGGGCGCGTGCGCAAGTTAACCGTGCTGCCGCTGTCAGCCGTCACCACCATGGTCTGCACCTTCTCATCCTCTCCTTTTTCTTCTTCTGCGCCGCCCCAGCTCTTGGGGATGGCGTAATGCGTCCAAGCGTACTTCTCACGCGCCTGATGCACCACGCCGTATTTTGTGCCGCGTGCGTCGATTACTGTACCGTCTCCAAGATAGAGACCGGTGTGCTGCATGATCTCGCCCTTCTGCCGGTACAGCATGGCCACCTCGTCCTCCGGAAGCTGGTCAATCGTCCCCTTCACGCCCCACGCGCCGGAGCGCCATTGGCTTGTAGCTCCGCTCGGCAGCGTCGCGCCCCCCGCCTTGGCGCAGGCGCGGGTAAACGTCGCGCAGTCCCAGCAGGTCTTACCGTCCCATTTCGCGCCAACATTCAAGATGTTTTCGCGGTATTCCGGGTACTGCTTCGCTTGCTGCTCCCGCCTCGCCGGGGAGCACGTCCATCCGGTCGCGCCGTAGATGTATCCGTCGCCGACATGCGTGAGGGCGAAGGCTACCGCGTCCTGTGCGCTCACTCGTCATCCCTCCCAAGCTCATCTAACAGCGGCCCTAGTAGATAGATCAGTCCCAGCGATATGCCGAGGCACGCCAGCAGAACAAGCGCACTACTTAGGATAATCTTCCATAGGACTAGGAGTATCGTCATCCGCACCATCTCCACTTTTCAGCAAGTTATACGCAAGTTATCCGCAAGTTGGTTGCAAGTTGCTTGCAAGTTTCACTCGTCCTGCGCTTCCGCATCCAGCAGCTTCTGCACCTGCTCGCGCCAGCGCTCCGGCACCTCGTCAATCGTCATACGCCCCGCGTCAATCCAACGTTTGTAGATTTTAGCCATTGTCCGTCGCCTCCTTACAATTATCTGCCAACCTCGCTAAGCTGATAGCTTTGCCAAATATCATTGTTCAATCCTCCTTTGCTCCCTTTACGCAAAAATTTTCCCACTTTTTATAAACGTCCACATAGGTTTCGTTCTTGTCCCCATTGTGCGTAACCTCATAGTACATTCCGTCCGAAATAGTTGTGCTTACAAGAGCTTTCCAGTTTTGCAAAGTTTTTGAAAACCACACAACATACACATCGTCCATAGTAATGTGCATGTTATCCGTCTTTTCAACGTGTTCATTGAAATAGTCCATGATTAACTTTTTTGCATATTCTTGCATTCTTATTTCTCCTTTACCTCGCTGTGCGCGTGTTTTATTAATTGCTACACATTAGTTTTTACCCGTCTCCATTGTAAGCATCTCCGCCAGCTCCATTACGGCCTCGTCCAACTCCAACTGGTGCGCTTCCACCGCCGCCAGCCGCTCCTCCACGGTCGCGCCTGTCGTGCCGCGCTCCTGCGCAAGGGTGGTCAGTTCAGCGGCCTCGTCCTGCGTGATTTCAAGGGCATCCGCGAGGGCGGTAATACGCGCAATGGCGGTCGAAGCCGCAAAGGGGGTGCTACCAGTCAGGCGGTTGTAGAGTACCTTGTACTTTGGCGTATGGGTTACTTCGCTCATGGTATCAACTCCTTATGTTATATATCTGTTACAGCGCGTTCCACGTCTGCGAGGGCTTGTGCCGACGCAGTGGAAGCGGCTTGCAACTGCTGGATGATTCTGATCGGATCAGCGCGGCCTGTAACGGTCAGCGTGTCTGCATCCGTCAGAACGGTGTTAGTGCCGGATAGCGCCTTGATGGTGCCGCCGCCCGTGGCGGTGAAGGGGACGGGCGTTGCCAGCTTGTAGGCGATTTGGACTGGCGTGCCAGCGGCGTACTGGGCGGCAAGGAAGGATTTCCATGTGGCCACCGTCCATTGCTCTGAATAGGTTCTCCCGAGATTTGTTTTGTTATAAGCTATAAAAATCTGCCCGGTTAAAAAATTATACTGGTATACAAGATGACTACAAATTCCAGTTCTGTATATTGTCCAATCCGTGGATGGTAATGTGCCGCATATTATGCGGTTGCTCTCGTCATAAGCCCAGTTTTCCGTCCCCGTCAGCGTCAGCAGCTTCCACGTCTCTTGCCCTGCGCCATCCGCTCCAACCTCACCGCCGTAGATGGTTGAGGGGAGGGTGAGCGCCATAGATAGCTCGTCCTCCTGCCGTGTAATAGAGATGCTGTTCCTGCCGTGGATAGGCCGGATATTGTCCGGCGACGGTGTTCCTTCGCCCTCCTGCGTCGGTTCCCAGCTTGCCATCACCCCCAGCTTGCTCCCCGCCACAGGGTAGCACACGACAGGATTTCCGCTCTCCTCCAGCGGCGGACAAAGCATATCCACGATGTGCTGGCTGCTCCACGGCGCAGCGTCCGAAACGGTGGTGTCGTCGATCTGCGGCGCGTCCAGCCCGTCCTTGCCGTCCTGCCCCGGAGCACCGTCCGCGCCATCGGCACCCTTTTCCCCCTGCGGCCCGGTCGCTCCTGTATCGCCTTTCTCGCCCTTTTCTCCCTTTTCACCTTGCACACCCGGCGCCCCCTGCGGGCCAGTCGCGCCAATCGGCCCCTGCGGCCCCTGTGCGCCGATAAAGTCCCCGTTTTCCAGCTTGTCCTCGACGCTCTTCACCAGATCGTCCGTCCGCTTCACCGCCGCAGCCGTATCCTTCTCCCGCGCCGCTTCGGCCTGTTCGCGGTTCGCCTCCGCCGCCTCTCTCGCATTCTCGGACTTCACGCGCTTGCTCTCCGCGTCCTTCCGCGCCGCCTCCTCGGTCACGATCCCCGCCGCCGTCGCCGCCGCATCCGCCGCGCTCTTTGCCGCCGCAGCCTTGTCCGCCGCCGTCTGCGCCAGCGCCTGCTCAAACGCTGTGGGGTATTCTTGCTCGATCTTCTCGCCAAGCAGGGGGAGCCGCCCCACAAACAGCTCCATGATCTGGCTGTGCCACACGCGATCATTCGCGCCCAGCACCTCCGCAAACGCTTCCACGCTTCCTGTAAATTGCGTAAGCGTTCGCGTCACGTCCGCTTTTCCGTCAACGATTTCAATAACGTCGCTATTGTCTCCCAGATCGATATGTAAATAAGCCGTGCTTCCGTCCAGCTCCGGCAGCCCCTCAAAGCACAGCACCGTCACCTTGTTTTCGCGCTCCATGCCAATGTCCACATGCTGTGGCACCGGTTTCCGCCCGCGAAAGCTCACATGCACCTCCACCGTGTCCACCTCCTATCCTTATCATACTTAAAAGGGCTCCGGGTGTAAGTCCCAGAGCCCCAACCTTATTTCACGTACCCGTCCAGCGTGCTTTCCGCCATGCCCATAGCCATCAGCGCCTTTTTCAGCGTCGCTCCCGTGCCGTTCGCCACTGCCTTTGGATACGCCGTCTTCGCCCATTGCTTCAAGGCCTTTACGTATGCGTCGCTCCCCATGGCCTTCTCCACGTAGGTCTTCATCTTTTTCGCCGCGTCCACGTCGCCGCCGCGCAGCGCCTCATACATCGCCGACTTGCTCGCGTCCAGCATCTTTTCTCCCAGCGCGTCCTTCGTCAGCCCCACGCCCGCGCCGGTCATGGCCTTTTCCAGCGCCGTTGCCGCCGCCGTGTCGCCGCCCCAGACAGCCGCCTTGTAGTCCTTGCCGTACAGCGTCCATACCTTGGTGGTCAGCTCCTTGTCCGTGTATCCCTCCTTGCGCAGTTGCTCCACCAGCTTCTTCAGTTCGGCGATGGCCGCCGCGTCGCCCGTGGCCGCCTTCTCCGTCGCGTCGCTCCATTGCGCCGTGTCCGTGGTGTCCAACGCGTCCTTTGCTTCGGACTGCAAGCTCTCCACCACGTTCTCCGCCTTGCCCGGCTCCTTCTCCTTTTTCTCCGGATACAATTCCTTTTCGCGGCTCTGGATCATGCTGTAAGCCGCCTTGGTGCCAATGCCGGTGCTGACGATCTCCGCGACGTGCTTGTTCATGCTGTCCATGTCGCCAGCGTGGTACGCCTCCGCCGCCTCCGTCACTGCGTCGCTGGAACCCCGCAGCTTGCTCTTAAATTTCGTGGCCAATCCGGCTTCGGTCGCTCCGTTGTCCAGCGCCGCCTGTGTAATGGTCTGGAAGTCCTTACCCATGCCGCTTTCGTAGTATGCCACCAGCATCAGGTCTGCGTACAGGTCAGGAGCCGCCTTGCGCTCGTCCGTGTAGTTTCCGTTTTCTTCCTTCTCCCGCGCATAGACGTAGTTTTTTGTCGCAGCCTTGACGCGTGTCGCAAAGTTCTTGCTCGTGTCCCATGCCGTGCCCGCCAGCGTGTCGCGCTCCACCGCGTCCTTCACCGTCAGGATCAGCGCACGTCCATCGCGCCACACGTTTCCCGCGCCAACGCCGATGGCGTTACTCCCGGCCTGCAAGGCGTAATAAAACGCCCGCTCATAATTGCCTTTTCCGATGTATTGCGCGGATTTTCCGGCGTTATCCAACGCGGCGCTTTCAAGGTCGCTGCTGCTGTTCCCGTAGTCGCTGGAAAACGCGTTGGTAACCACCGTTGAAAACACCGGCAGGAGACCGGTCAGGTTGTCCAGCAGGTTCGGTAAAAGCGCGTCCACGTACTTGTCCTTAAACCCGCGCACACCGACGATCACCTTCTTGCCGTCCTCGTCCTCCTCCTTCTTCTCATTGTCCCGGTCGCGCAAAGCCGTAATGATGGATTTCAGCGCCGCCGTAGCCACCGCCGAAACGGCGATACCGCCCGCGTTTCGCGCAAACTCCTTGATGCCGCGCCTGGTCTTCATCTTGTTCTTCGTCTGCACGCCCTCCACAATGGTATGCAGTCCGCGCCACAGCATGTTGTACTGTTTAATCGGCTCCGACAAAAAGCTCATAAACGACGCGGCTCTGCCCTTTTCCGTCGCCCATTCCGCGCGCTGGAAGATGCTGTCCACCACCTGCGTTTTGTCGATTACCTCTGTAAACCGTTCGCCGCAGCGCTGCCAGTAAGCGTCCGTGCCCGGTTTCAGGTCGGTTTCTCCCGCGACCTCGCGCTTCACCGCGTCCCAAATCTGCACCCAGTTTAATTTGTCTCCTTTGCTGGCCAGAGATCCGCCAATATCGTCTACCTTTCCGCGTACCGTGCTCCGCGCACGGTCGTACAGCCCCCGCGCCATGTTCGTATCAAAGTAGCCCCAGCCCTTTTCTACCGCAATAGGCGCGTGCTCCTCGATCTCCGCGTAGGCCTTGCTCAGGTTCGGGATTTTTCCAAAGCCCGCGATAATACCCGGAATAACATATTTCGGGTTGATCTCCGCCATTGCGCGGGGGCCAGCGCCAGCCTGCTGAATGGCAACAGACAGGTTAAACGTCACCGCCGCACCCTTGGCCTTGCTCACAAATCGGTTGATCCAGTGCCCGCCGTGCTCGATCCTGCCGTTTCCGTTCAGCCGCTTCAAAAAGCTGTCAATGTATTCACGCGTCTGCGTGCCGTAGCGCTCTTCGATCGTTTTGCGCACCCTGGCTCCGTCCTCGCTCCTGTAGTTCATGAGCCGCGTCATGTCCTCAATCGGCAGCACAAAGGCATTGTAGTCGCTCATTTTTTCCACATGGCTCGCCCACAACTGCGTAAACGGCAGAATGTCCACGGTGTTGTTCGCGTTTTTGGTAATTGCTTTGGTAAAACTTCCCAGCTTCAAGCGGTTGTCCTGCTGTTCCGCCGGGTCGCTCTTTAGATAGTTGCGGTTCACGCTCAGAGGGATATAGTAGCTTTCATTAAACTTCTCCACGCCGTAAAGCTCTCGCGTAACCGCGTTGCCCCATTCCGCCGCTGTGGTCGACAGATAGGCCACCATGTGATTCACATAGGCCTTCTGCTGTGCCGTCAAGCTTCCCGTAATTTTGTTCAGATCGTTCTGCGTCAGCTTGTACTCCTGCAAGGGCTGCCCCGCGCGTCCATCGGTGTTGGCAAAGGTGATGCCGCCGTCCAGCAGGTGTCTGGTTCCGATCAGCTTCTCGCGCTTCTCGGTGGCATAGATGGTCATGGCTTCCTCGCGGGTCAGGTGCAGGTTTTTCCCTTCGTCTGTCTTGATTTCAATTCCGCCGCCCTTCCGCTTGCCATTCATGCCCAGCTTGCCGTTCAACTGTGCCGTGGGGCTCATGTTGATCTCTTTCTGCTCGTCGTACTCCTTCAGCGCGTTTTCAAGATACTCGGACGCGCTCTGCACGTTGCGGATGTGCGTCCACTCAGCATTGCGCAGCGCACGCCATACCGGCTCCATTTCTGTACCTTCAAACAGACCAAATACCGTTGTAGGTGTCAGCAAGCCACGGCTCAACGCGTCGGAGAAAAACTTCTTCGTCTTACTCTGGATCATCCGCTCCTTGCGCGTTTGGATTTGCGCAAGGAATCCGTCTCCCGTCTGCTTCAAACTTTCGCGTTTGCTCTGCATAAACAGGCGGTCTTCATTGATAATCATGGCGGCGTAACCGTTAAGGATGTTGCGGAGCAGTTCGGTTTCGTGGAAATTGAGCTTGTTCAGCTTCTTTCCGTCCGCCGTGGCGGCCAGTTCGTCAAAGGCGGTTACAAGGTCGCCGTTATAGAAGTCCGCAAGCGCCGGGATGCCGGAATCTTTGCTTCCATCCTGCGGCAGCACGGCCTCGTAGGCATCCTTGGCCTTGCGCAGCATGTCAGCAGTCAGCGTGGTTTGCTTCGCCACGGTGCTGTCATCCACGCCCAGCGCATTCAGCAGCCCCTCCACCGCTTCGCGCATCTGATAAGGCACAAAGCTTCCCGCTTGCGGCGTTTGGAGTTTCTTCAAAATGCGCTGCTTCTGGCGGATGATCTCACGGCGCATGGCGTGCTGTTCGTCCATTTCCGCCCTGCGTCGGCTCCACCGCGCCGTAGTCTCTCGCGCTTCTGCCCGTGCCTCATCCAGTCTTTCCATCAGACGCTGCACCGTTGCCGCGTCCCGGCCTTTCTTTTCTGGTATATTCAGGTACTGCTGATACACCTCCGCCGTTACGTCCTGCGTCATGCTGTCCAAGTTCATTCCGTAAGGATTTTCTACTTTTTTTGCCGTCGCGTCCAGCGCATCCAGCAGCGCATATACTTGATCCCCCTCCACCGTCTCCGCATCAAACATCCCCGGCCATGCCTCGGCGATTTCATTCCAATGCTCGTCCAGCGTCCCGGCGGCGGTGTCGCTCTTTGCCGCAATATACAGCCGTCCCATCACCGAGTTCCGAAATTCCCTTTCGCTCCCGTATCTGCTTCGTACTTCCTGCCATTGCTTGTCAGTCAGCCGAATTGGCGTGGTACGCAGATATTTGCGCATCCCCTTGTACTCGTCGTACATCGTCGTATCTACGCGCTGGCTCTTTTCAAGCATGTCACGCACAATGGCGCTCATAGCCGTCATAGCCGCCTTGCTGTCCGCGCTGTCCTGCGCATTCAGCATTTGGTTAAATGCTACTTGCAGGTTGTAAGCCAAATCGTTCACCGATACCTTGCTTTCGTATTTCTCCTTCATTTCCCGCGCAAGGTTCTTCACCTGATTGTAGTCCATACGGTGTTCTCCCGTCAGACCGCTGTTTTCCTGCCGCAACTGTTCATTGATGCCTGCCAAGCGCTGCATTTGATCTTGCAGCGCACTTACCATGCCAAGCAGGGTCTTGTTCTCCTCCACAATGCGCTGTACCTCGTCCATGTTCTGATCGATGTCGCGTAAAGAAAATTTCTCAGAGGGGTTGCTATTTTCTTCGGTATAGGATATACTACGAATGAACCCCGATAGGCTTTCGTCCGAAAGAGCGTCTATGTCTCTTAGGACATGAGAGCGCATGGATCCCGCGTCGGTATCAAACATGGATGCCGCGCCTTGGAACCAGTCGGCGGTTCTTTTTTTGTCCGGATTTACCCACAGAGCCGTCCGCGGTGTAATAAGCCTTTGCAGATCGCTACGCATCTCAATAGTGCGCACCGCATCTACCCAGTTTACGCCAGCGGCTCCTTTCCGGATCATGAGACTGATCATGATCGGTTTGCCGTTCTGGCCATACAGTTCTCCAAACACGTTGACCGTGTTCGTTGGCGAAGCATTGGTAGGTTCGGTCATGATGATCGGCGATGCCAACATGTTCGGGATTTGCCGAAGCTCCGCTTTAGATAGATGGTCTCCATGCTTTTCCAGCGCTTTTGCCATCTTACTGTAATCCATCACAAGCGGTGCAGCCTCAAGGCCTACGGCTTCATAGATGCTTCCTGCCTTGATTCTGCCGATTTTGATACGGCCGCCTGTGTCTTCTCCATCCCAATTTTGCAGCACCCGAGCGAAATACTTATCCTCTTCCAGCTGATCCTCACTCTTGATCGAAAATTGCTTGGCTCCTTCGGCCTTCTCGTTCATTTTCGCGCCCTCATGAGTGCGATTCTTTTTTTCTTCCTCCGCCGCCTTTTCCATCAGCCGGTTATATTCTTCAATGATGCCCTCCGCCTCTGCCGCTTCGTGTTCCAGCATGGCGCGTGCCTCCGGATTCTTCCCGCTGATCCGCTGTATTAAAGTGCGGACTTCCTTCACAAAATTATTGATGAAATCCATAAATTTCTCAATAATCTTGGGATACCTCGGCGCGATTTCCGCAAGGTTCTCCGGCGTTGCAATCGCGTCATACAGCGCATCCGCCGTCAGCTCCTCCAGCGCCGCGTCCCGGTTCAGCTCCTGCCCCACGGCCTCCTTGTATTGCCGCTGCTTCTCCGCGATCCGGCCTTCAAGGTCATACCCTTCGGTGGTTTGCAGCAGCGTCAGCACATACTGTTCAAGCCCCTGCGCCTCCTCGTGCACGTTCTCCTTGATGTAGTGCCAGCCCTCGTGCGTGGCCACGCGGGTCAGGTAGCCCTCCTGCGCGTCCAGCGCGATTACCATGCCGCCGTCCGCGCCGGTATATACGCCGTTGCTCCCATTATCTAGCGTGTCTACCACCGTGTAATGCACGCCGTGCTTCTTGCCATAGCCGTCCAGCAGGTCAAGCATCACCGCCTGCGCCGCCGTGGGCTGTGTGTCCTTGGCCTGATACACCACGCCGGTATATCCCTCCGTGTACGTGCGCGGCAGCTTGTTCAGCCGCGTCCGCATGTCGCCTTCCACCTCCGCAGGGAGCGACAGCCGCACGTTCTGCGCCTCCGTCGCCGCCTTGCCCGCGTTGTAGGCGATCTGCCGCACCGTCTCGGACAGCGTGGACGCATAGCCCACCTTCAGCTCCCGTGCCGTCAAAGCGCGGCTATTCCGCCCCGCGTCGTACACCGTGTTAAAGGCGCGGTTGTACACCGCCACCGGCAGGGACGATTCTTCATAGCCCGCCAGATACTGCCGCGCCGTCTGCGTGTCGCCCATCTTCGCCGCCAGCTCATAGGCC
>ERZ1034882.142-NODE-142-length-42692-cov-7.990314_pt1 | contig 42692 bp, 40 predicted proteins | sample MGYA00520606_ERZ1034882 | MGnify/ENA primary metagenome ERZ1034882 (study PRJEB33766, sample SAMN09781726) | gut metagenome | biome: gut microbiome | host: Homo sapiens | place: Madagascar | study: EMG produced TPA metagenomics assembly of the PRJNA485056 data set...
ATGGATTCTATTGAAAAGGGAGATTATGTTCTTACAACAAGCGGATTCTATGGCGTTGTTATTGATATAACAGATGATGATGTTATTGTAGAGTTTGGTAATAACAAGAACTGCCGTATCTCAATGAGAAAGAGTGCTATTGAGCAGGTTGAAAAGCCAGCAGCAGCTTCAAGCGAGCAGTAATATTTATGCATTTTATGCGTCTCTTGATATGTACATTTATGATGTATGTTTCAAGGGACGCATTTTCAGATTTAGCGAAGTGCATAATGTGGCATGTGTGGTTGCATTAGGATAATTATAGTTGAAAAATATGGCTTTATAAGGTAATATATAAAAGATGTAGTTTATTAAATATATACTATGATGTAAGATATATGGAGGGATACTATGGGTTATAATATTACACTGATTCCAGGTGATGGCATTGGACCAGAGATAGTAAGAGAAGCAAGAAAAGTCCTTGATAAGGTTGGGGAGCGTTTTGGACATGAATTCAACTATACAGAGATTCTGATGGGTGGATGTTCAATTGATGCATGTGGCGTTCCACTTACTGATGAGGCAGTTGCGACTGCCAAGGCTTCAGATGCAGTTTTGCTTGGTGCTGTCGGTGGTAATGTGGGTAATTCAAGATGGTATGATGTTGCACCTAATTTAAGACCAGAAGCAGGTCTTTTAAAGATTCGTAAGGATCTTGAGCTGTTTGCCAATATCCGTCCAGCATATCTTTATAATGAATTAAAGGATGCATGTCCATTAAAGGATGAGATTATCGGTGACGGATTCGATATGGTTATCATGAGAGAGTTAACTGGTGGTCTTTATTTTGGTGAAAGACATACAGAGGAGGTTAACGGTGTTATGACAGCCGTTGATACTCTTACATATAATGAAGAAGAGATAAGAAGAATAGCAATCAAGGGCTTTGAGATTGCCATGAAACGCCGCAAGAAGCTTGTCAGCGTTGATAAGGCTAATGTTCTTGATTCATCAAGACTCTGGAGAAAGGTTGTTGCAGAGGTTGCAAAGGACTATCCAGAGGTTGAGGTGACTAACATGCTTGTTGATAACTGCGCTATGCAGCTTGTCATGAATCCGGGACAGTTTGATGTAATTCTTACAGAGAATATGTTTGGTGATATCTTATCTGATGAGGCAAGTATGATAACAGGTTCAATCGGAATGCTCTCATCAGCAAGTCTTGGTAAGACTAAGCTTGGATTATATGAGCCAAGCCATGGTTCAGCACCAGATATTGCAGGCAAAGATATTGCTAACCCAATAGCAACAATACTTAGTGCAGCTATGATGTTAAGATATTCACTTGACCTTGACAAAGAGGCAGATGCAGTGGAAGCAGCAGTTGCACAGGTTCTCAAGGAGAATTACAGAACTATAGATATTATGTCAGACGGAATGACACAGTGCAGTACAACTATGATGGGCGACCTTATAGCTGAGAGAATATAATTAATAGCTGTATACAGCAGAATGGAGATATATATGAAGAGTGATAATGTTAAAAAGGGGATGCAGCAGGCACCTCACCGTTCATTATTTAATGCGTTAGGATTCACAGAGGAAGAGATGGACAAGCCATTAGTTGGTATCGTAAGTTCATATAATGAGATTGTTCCAGGACATATGAATCTTGATAAGATTGTTAATGCGGTTAAGCTTGGTGTTGCAGAGGCTGGCGGTGTTCCAGTAGTATTCCCGGCTATAGCAGTATGTGATGGTATTGCGATGGGACATGTAGGCATGAAGTATTCTCTTGTTACAAGAGATTTAATAGCTGACTCAACAGAGTGTATGGCAACAGCGCATCAGTTTGATGCACTTGTTATGGTTCCTAACTGTGACAAAAACGTTCCTGGACTTCTTATGGCAGCAGCCAGAGTTAATGTGCCAACAGTATTTGTAAGCGGCGGCCCTATGCTTGCCGGTAAGGTTGATGGAAGAAAGAGAAGCTTATCATCAATGTTTGAGGCAGTTGGTTCATATGCCGCAGGAGCTATGACAGAGGAGCAGGTTCGTGAATACGAGCAGAAAGTATGTCCAACATGCGGTTCATGTTCAGGTATGTATACAGCTAACTCAATGAACTGTCTTACAGAGGCTCTTGGTATGGGACTTAGAGGCAATGGTACAATTCCTGCTGTATATTCTGACAGAATCAGACTTGCTAAGCATGCAGGTATGGCAGTCATGGATATGTTAAAGAAGAACATAAGACCTAGAGATATCATGACTAAGGAAGCAATCCTTAATGCTCTTACAGTTGATATGGCTCTCGGATGTTCAACTAACAGTATGCTTCATCTTCCAGCTATCGCACATGAAGTTGGATTTGATTTTGATATTAAGTTTGCTAATGAGATTAATGCAAAGACACCTAATCTTTGTCACCTTGCTCCAGCAGGTCCTACATATATGGAAGATCTCAATGAAGCTGGTGGTGTATATGCAGTCATGAAAGAGCTTGATGACCTTGGATTACTTAACAGAGACTGTATAACAGTTACAGGCAAGACTGTTGGCGAGAATATCAAGGATGCCAAGAATCTTAATCCAGAGGTTATAAGACCAGTCGATAATCCATATTCTAAGACAGGTGGTCTTGCAGTACTTTCTGGTAATCTTGCACCAGACGGCTCAGTTGTTAAGCGTTCAGCAGTTGTTGAGGAGATGCTTGTACACACAGGTCCAGCCAGAGTATTCGACTGTGAAGAGGATGCTATTGCGGCAATCAAGGGTGGTAAGATTGTAGAAGGTGATGTTGTTGTTATCAGATATGAAGGTCCTAAGGGCGGCCCTGGTATGAGAGAGATGTTAAATCCTACATCAGCTATAGCTGGTATGGGACTTGGCTCAAGCGTTGCGCTTATCACAGATGGACGTTTCTCAGGCGCAAGCCGTGGTGCTTCTATCGGACATGTTTCACCAGAGGCAGCAGTAGGCGGCCCTATCGCTCTTGTTGAGGAAGGCGATATGATAAGCATCAATATCCCAGAGTTCAAGCTTGAACTTATGGTATCAGATGAGGAGCTTGCCGCAAGAAAGGCTAAATGGCAGCCAAGAGAACCTAAGGTTAATACAGGATACTTAAAGAGATATGCAGCTATGGTTACATCAGGTAACAGAGGCGCTATCATGAAGAATCCTGATGAGGAATAATTATAGATAAAGTATAGTTGAAAGGAAGATGAATCCATGAAATTGAATGGTTCAGAGATAATTGTTGAATGTCTTAAGGAGCAGGGGGTAGATACTATATTTGGTTACCCGGGTGGTGCAATCCTTAATGTATATGATGCTATTTATAAGCATTCAGATGAGATAACACATATTCTTACATCACATGAGCAGGGTGCATCACATGCTGCTGATGGATATGCAAGGGCGACAGGCAAAGTTGGCGTATGTCTTGCGACATCTGGCCCTGGTGCTACTAATCTTGTAACAGGTATAGCTACAGCGTATATGGATTCTATTCCAGTTGTAGCCATAACATGTAATGTTACAGTACCACTTCTTGGTAAGGACAGCTTCCAGGAGGTTGATATTCAGGGAATAACAATGCCTATAACAAAGCATAACTTCATTGTTAAGGATATAGCAGACCTTGCGGATGTTATAAGAGAGGCATTCAGAATTGCCAAGGAAGGAAGACCAGGTCCTGTACTTATTGATGTCACTAAGGACGTCACAGCAGCAGAGTATGACTACATTAAAGAGACACCTAAGCTTATAGAGAGACAGACAGATACAATCAAGGAAGAGGATGTTGAGAAGGCAGTAGAGCTTATCAAAGCAGCTAAGAAGCCATATGTATTTGTCGGTGGTGGTGTTATTGCATCGGGTGCATCTGACGAGCTTGCAAGATTTGTTCATAAGATTAATGCGCCAGTTGCAGATTCACTTATGGGTAAAGGTGCATTTGATGGCTCAGACCCATTATATTCAGGAATGCTCGGTATGCATGGAACTAAGGCATCTAACTTCGGAGTTTCAGAGTGCGACCTTCTTATTGTAATAGGAGCACGTTTCTCAGACAGAGTTACAGGTAATGCCAAGAAGTTTGCAAGCAATGCCAAGATTTTACAGTTTGATATTGATGAGGCTGAGATTAATAAGAACATTAAGACTGATGCCACAGTTATAGGTGATGCCCTTGAGGTTCTTAAGCGTGTCAATGCCAAGCTTGAGCAGTTAGACCACAGCGAGTGGATTGCTCATATTGCTGAGCTTAAAGAGAAATATCCAATGGCATACAGAACAGACTGCCTCAATGGTCCATTGATAATGGAGAACATATATAAGATAACTAATGGTGATGCGATTATATCGACAGATGTAGGACAGCACCAGATGTGGGCAGCACAGCATTATGTATACAAGAAGCCAAGAACACTTCTTACATCAGGTGGACTTGGTACTATGGGATATGGACTTGGTGCGGCTATAGGTGCCAAGGTTGGATGCAGGGACAAGGTTGTTATCAACATTGCAGGTGATGGATGTTTCAGAATGAACATGAATGAGCTTGCAACTGCTACAAGATATAATATCCCTGTTATAGAGATTATATTTAATAACCATGTTCTTGGAATGGTAAGACAGTGGCAGGATCTTTTCTATGGCAAGAGATATTCTTCAACTGTTCTTGATGATGTGACAGATTTTGTCAAGGTATCAGAAGGAATGGGTGCCAAGGCTTACAGAGTAAGTGATATAGAATCATTCAACAGTGCGTTGAAAGAGGCAATAGAGCTCAATATACCATGTGTTATTGAGTGTGAGATTGCAAAGGATGACAAGGTGTTCCCAATGGTTGCACCAGGTGCTCCAATTTCGGATGCATTTGACAGAAAAGACATAGATGCAAAGAATAATCAGTAGTTATTTGGAATATTATTTGTTGTAACTTTGTCAAGTTAGATGTATTATATTAACAATACGTTAATAACCGCATCAGCGGCTTAATTATAGGAGGAAAGAAAAGTGGCAAGAGTTTATAATTTTAGTGCAGGTCCAGCAGTGTTACCTGAAGAGGTATTAAGAGAAGCGGCAGACGAGATGCTTGATTATCAGGGCAGTGGACAGTCTGTAATGGAGATGAGCCATCGTTCCAAGGTTTATGACAACATTATCAAGGAAGCTGAGAAGGATTTAAGAGATCTTTTAAACATACCTGATAACTATAAGGTATTATTCCTTCAGGGTGGTGCATCGCAGTTCTTTGCAGAGGTTCCTATGAATCTTATGAAGAACAAGAAGGCAGCTTACATAATCACAGGCCAGTGGGCTAAGAAGGCATTTCAGGAAGCTAAGATTTACGGAGATGCAGTTGCTGTAGCTTCGTCTGAGGATAAGACATACTCATATATTCCAGATTGTTCAGATCTTGATATTCCAGAAGATGCTGACTATGTATACATTTGTGAGAACAACACAATCTATGGTACTAAGTATAAGACTCTTCCTAATACAAAGGGCCACATTCTTGTATCAGATGTTTCATCATGCTTTTTATCAGAGCCAATGGATGTAACTAAGTACGGCGTTGTATACGGCGGCGTTCAGAAGAACATTGGACCAGCAGGTGTTGTTATCGCTATTATCAGAGAAGACCTCATAACAGATGATGTACTTCCTGGAACACCAACAATGCTTAAGTGGAAGACACAGGCAGACAATGATTCGTTATACAATACACCTCCTTGCTATAATATCTATATCTGCGGAAAGGTATTCAAGTGGATTAAGAAGATGGGCGGCCTTAGTGCTATGAAGGCTCATAACGAGAAGAAGGCTAAGATTCTTTATGATTTCCTTGATGAGAGCAAGATGTTTAAGGGAACAGTTGTTAAGGAAGATCGTTCTCTTATGAACGTACCTTTTGTAACAGGTGATAAGGAACTTGATGCTAAGTTCGTTGAAGAGGCAACAAAGGCTGGTTTTGTTAACCTTAAGGGTCACAGAACAGTCGGTGGTATGAGAGCATCTATATACAACGCTATGCCAATCGAGGGTGTTGAGAAGCTTGTAGAATTCATGAGAAAGTTTGAAAAGGAGAATACAAAGTAATGATTAATGTTAATTGTCTTAATAATATCGCTTCTGTAGGTCTTGATTTATTTTCAAGTGATTATAATACATCTGCTTCATTTGAGGAGTCTCAGGCAGTTCTTGTAAGAAGTGCCAAGATGCATGATATGGAGCTTCCAGCAGGACTTCTTGCAATAGCAAGAGCTGGTGCTGGTGTTAACAATATTCCTCTTGATAAATGTGCTGATACAGGTATCGTTGTATTCAATACACCAGGTGCTAATGCTAATGCGGTTAAGGAGCATGTTCTTGCAGCTATGCTTCTTGCATCAAGAGATTTAATCGGTGGTATCGACTGGGTTAAGGCTAATAAGGATGATGCTGATATTGCCAAGTCAGCAGAGAAGGCTAAGAAGGCATTCGCTGGTAAGGAGATTAAGGGCAAGAAGCTCGGTGTTATCGGTCTTGGCGCTATCGGACAGCTTGTTGCCAATGCTGCTATAAGCCTTGGCATGGAAGTATATGGTTATGACCCATACCTTTCTGTTAATGCTGCATGGAACCTTTCAAGTGAGGTTAAGCACATTGTTAATGTAGAAGATATCTACAAAGAGTGTGAGTACATTACAATTCATGTTCCAGCACTTGACAGTACTAAGGGAATGATTAACAAGGCTGCATTTGATATGATGCAGAAGGGTACAGTTGTTATTAACTGTGCAAGAGATGTCCTTGTTGATGAGCCAGCTATTCTTGATGCAATCAAGTCAGGCAAGGTTGCCAAGTATGTTACAGATTTCCCTAACACAACAACTGCTGGTCAGGAGGGCGTTATCGTTCTTCCTCACCTTGGTGCTTCAACAGAGGAAGCAGAGGATAACTGTGCAGTTATGGCTGTTAAGGAGTTAAGAAACTTCATCGAGAATGGTAATATCGTTAATTCCGTTAATTATCCAGCCTGCGACATGGGTATATGTTCATCAATCGGACGTGTTGCTATATGTCATAAGAATGTTCCAGCAGTAATCAGCAAGATTACAAGTGTTATGGGCGATGCTGGTATTAATATCGAAGAGATGGCTAACAAGTCAAGAGGCGATTATGCATATTCACTTCTTGATGTTTCAACAGCAGTTTCAGATGATGTTGTAAGCAAGCTCAATGCTATTGACGGCGTTATCAAAGTACGTGTTGTTAAGTAAATAAATGTATTTCTTTATAGAAGTCTTATGGATTGCTTATGGCAGTCTGTAAGACTTCTATTAGCTTTACAATTAAAGTGGGGTACTGTATAATTATTTATATTTGTACATGGAGGTTAAAGAAATGAGAGCTGAAGAATACAGCAATGCTGATATTCAGACAGAGCCAGAGATTAATCAGGAACGGGCAAGATGCAATAAAACGGCTGCAATCTGTCATACAGTGGAGATTATTGTTATATCACTGGCATATATTATGGAATATTTTAAAGGCGCAAGAACATTGCCATATGTTCTGCTTACAATAGTTATCGGAATGGCTGCACCTGCACTGGAGTGGCTTTTCTATAACAGAAAGCATGACACAACTATGGTTAAGCATGTTCTTGGATATGGTTTTGGTTTATTCTACATATTTATTATGATGACAACGAATAATACTCTTGCATTTACATATGTAGTTCCTATGTTTATAGCTATATCGGTATTTAATGATTATAAATTCTCAATACCAGTCAATGTGTGCTGTGTATTAGTTAACTGCGTACAGGCAGTGATTTTTATTAAAAATGGTGTATACACGATGGATAATCTTGCAGGATTAGAGATTCAGATTATTGTTATGATTATAATCGCGGCATATTCAATGTATTCAAGCAGAGTGCTTGAGCAGAATAACAATGCCAAGCTTAAAAAGATTAAAGAACATGGTGATAAGACCGCAGCGATTCTTCACAACACAATGGAGGTCGCTGATAAAATGGGTGAGCGTATCCATGTGATTGATTCTAAGATTAAAGAGCTTGATGAGGCAATTAGTGCAACAAGAGAAGCTATGCATGAGGTTACAGTTGGTTCTGGTGATACAGCAGAAGCCGTACAGAAGCAGCTTGAGATGACTGAGGATATACAGCATAAGGTAGATGATGTAAGAGGCAGTACAGACCAGATTATAACAGATATCATGGAATCGCAGAGCGCTGTTTCACAGGGTAATAATAACGTATCAGTACTTATTGAGCGTGTTAATACATCAGTTGAAGATGGTAAGATGGTAACTAATGAGTTAGAGCAGCTCAAAGCTATTATGTCTGATATGAATTCAGTTGTTGATATAATTACCGGAATTACATCACAGACAAGCCTTCTTGCACTTAATGCGAGTATAGAGGCGGCAAGAGCTGGTGAGGCTGGTAAGGGCTTCGCAGTTGTTGCGACAGAGATTTCCAAGATGGCAGGCGAGACACAGGATGCCACTGTCAAGATAACAGATATGATTGGCAATGTATCAGATGCAATCAACAGAGTTGTTGATGTTACAGCCAAGATGGTAGAAGAGATAAGTGGACAGCATGAGGCCGCTGTTAATACAGAAGAGAGCTTCAATCAGATTAAATCAAGTTCATCAAGCATTGATGAGAGTTCCAAGATGTTATCGGATATCGTTGAAAAGCTTGCCAAGGCTAACAAAGACATTGTTGACAGCGTATCTACTATATCAGCCATATCTGAGGAGGTTTCTGCACATGCTAATGATACATTCCAAATAAGTGAGCAGAACAGCCATACTGTTGGCGAGGTAGTTGAGATATCAGATGAATTGAAAGAACTTACAGCAAAACTTAATTCTTAAGAGAGCGAGGTATACTTATGGCAGATGTCAGACCTTTTGTATGTGTAAGACCTAATGAGAGTATTGTGGATAAAGTTGCAGCTCTTCCATATGATGTGTATAACAGAAAGGAAGCAGCGCAGGAGGTTAAGAGAGAGCCTCAGTCCTTTCTTGCTATAGACAGGGCAGAGACACAGTTTGATGAGTCGGTTGATATGTATTCACAGCAGGTATACGATAAGGCAAAGGAATTGTTTGAGGAGCGTGTAGCTGATGGAACATTTATAACAGATACGGATTCGACATATTATATATATGCGCTTACTATGGATGGCAGGACACAGACTGGACTTGTTGCGTGTGCATCTATAGATGACTACCTGAATAATGTTATCAAGAAGCATGAGAATACAAGAGCGGACAAAGAGTTGGACAGAATTAACCATGTTGATACTCTTGGAGCACAGACTGGCCCTATATTCCTTGCATACAGAGCTGACAGTGTTATAACGGATGCTGTGAATAAGACTAAGCAGACAGACTGTCTGTATGATTTCACATCTCCTGATGGAATCAGACATCAGGTGTGGAAGATGACAGACAAGGAACTTGTTGGAAATGTAAACCATGCATTTGCTGGAATTGATTCAATATATATTGCTGATGGCCATCACAGGGCAGCTTCAGCGGTTAAGGTTGGCTTAAAGAGACGTGAGCAGAATCCTGGCTATACTGGCAGTGAGGAATTTAATTATTTCCTCTCAGTCCTGTTCCCGGATGAAGAGTTAAAGATTCTTCCATATAACAGAGTAATCAAAGATTTGAACGGATTAACAGATGAGCAGTTTATTGATAAGATAAGTGAACATTTCACAGTGGAAGGTTCAGAGACTCCTGTTGCACCAGCTAAGAAAGGCACATATGGCATGTATCTGTCTGGCAGATGGTATACGCTCACAGCTAAGAGTGAGATATTATCAGATGATGCTGTTGATGGGCTTGATGTTGCTATATTACAGAATAATTTATTTGAGCCGGTATTGGGAATCAAAGACCCTAAGACAGACCAGAGAATTGATTTTGTAGGTGGAATCAGAGGCCTTGATGAATTGGTAAGAAGATGTAATTCTGACTGTAAAGCTGCATTTTCTATGTATCCGACATCTATATCAGAGCTGTTTGCAGTATCAGATGCTGGCAGACTTATGCCGCCTAAGTCAACATGGTTCGAGCCAAAGCTTAGAAGTGGTATTTTCATACATAGAATAGATTAATTGCGATTAATTAGGCAAAGTCTAGAAGGGGCTTTGCCTAAATTTTATGGAGGTATTAAGGATGATACACGAAGTTATAGATGTAGATATTGATTATGAAAAATTAGGTATAAAGCATGATGAGAGCAGGGCAACAATAACAACATATATTAAAGAGATGTATCCGAATGACCAGAAGCCATTTAAGAGACCGCTTATGATTATATGTCCGGGCGGTGGATATCATCATCACTCTCCAAGAGAGGGCGAGGCTATAGCGGTTAAAATGCTTGATATCGGGATGAATGCAGTTATTCTAAGATACAGTCTGATGCCTAATGAATTTCCATGTGCTTTATATGAACTGGCATACACAGTTGATTATGTAAGAGAACATGCAGACGAGTGGGATGTTGACCCTGATAAGATTATAGTTGCAGGATTTTCAGCAGGCGGTCATGTTGCTGCATGTCTTGGAACAATGTATAACCAGCCAGAGTTAAAGTCATTCCTTGATTATAAAGGCATTGATTCTGACAGGGTAAAGCCGAATGGAATGCTGCTTGGATATTCAGTCCTTACAAGCGACAGATTTGCTCACAGAGCATCATTTGAAAGACTCCTTGGTGACAGATATGACGAGCTTATTGATTCGGTTAACCTGGTAAAAAGAGTGTCAGGTGATACACCTAAGACATTCTTATGGCACACAGTGGCAGATGGTGCGGTTCCAGTTGAGAACTCACTGCAGTTTGCGATGGCTTTAAGGGCTAATGGAGTACCATTTGAGCTGCATATCTTCCCTAATGGAAGCCATGGACTTGGACTTGGAACGAAAGAGACAGACACAAAAGATGGAAAACATTACCAGCCAGAAGTGTTTGCATGGACTGGTTTATTTGAGACATGGATGAAGAACAATATATAAAGCTGAATATATACAGGAGGGGTGTATGAAGAGTAAGGTATATGATCTTATGAACTGGCCGGAGATAGAGGGAATAACATATGCAGACTGCACTAATCCGGGAGAATTGCTTGGTGGACATGTGTGCAGACAGGGATTTCTTATACAGATTTTCAGACCAGATGCGGTTGAGGTGACAGTCACAACTCTTACAGATAATAAAAAGCATGTCTGTGAGAAGGTGGATGAGGCTGGATATTTTGCAGTGCTTATATCATCTAAAAAAGCTGTAAAATACAGTATTACAGTTGAAGATGTATCAGGCCAGATGCACACATATTATGACCCATACAGCTTTAATGTATCGCTTAAGGCTGCTGATAAGAAGAAGTTTCTTGCAGGAACAGCTTTTAACGCATATGAGTATATGGGAGCACATATCACAGAGCTTGATGGCATAGAAGGTACATTGTATACAGTCTGGGCACCGAATGCAAGACGTGTGAGCGTTGTGGGAGATTTTAATAACTGGGATGGACGAATCTGCCAGATGAACAGTGACGAGGCAGGAATATTCCAGTTGTTTATTCCGGGAATAACAGATACACAGAAGTACTGCTATGAGATTAAGTTAAAGGATGGACAGACAGTTAAAAAGGCTGACCCATACTATACAGGTGACAATAATCCTGAATGTGAGTATATATGGGATGATGATAGCTGGAGGGCAGATTTTGCCAAGGATAAGCCGCTTGCAATATGTGAGCTTGATGCAGATGCAGTTCTTGCTAAAGAATGTGTTGAAAAAGTTAAAAATATGGGATTTAACTGTGTTGAGCTGTCAGGAATAGTGGCAAGCATTGACAAAAAAGATGGCATATCAGCAGGCAATATGTGCGTTAATCCACGAATTGAAAGTGACCTGCTAAAGAGTGTTATTGATGAATTCCATAAGAATGGCATTGCGGTTATTATGGACTGCAATCTGGCATTCATGGAGCAGGGACTGGGAAGCTTTGTGTATTATGATGGAACACACCTCTATGATGTGTGTGATACTGACATGGCTAACCATCCAGAGCTTAAATGTTCATCATATGATTATTCAAAGCCACAGGTGCGCTCATATCTTTGCTCAACAGTTGATTACTGGGTTAAACAGTTTAAGGTTGATGGCATAAGAATGATGGAAGTGGCATCAATGCTTTATCTTGATTATGGCAAGAATGCCGGTGAGTGGAAGACTAATATCTATGGCGGTAAAGAGAATCTTGATGCAGTTGAGTTTATCAAGGGCATAAGAAAATATATAGACAAGCTTGACAGACAGGTGCTTATGACTGCTGAGGAGAGCAGTATCTGGACAATGGTTACAGGAGACATCAAGCATGACGGACTTGGGTTCGATTATCAGTGGAATGATGGCTGGAAGAAGGATTTCATGGATTTCTATACGACAGACCCACTGTTTAGAAAAGGCAAGTATGACAAGCTTACATACAGTATGCTTTACCAGTACAGTGAAGATTTCATTGTTGAGTTTTCAAGAGACGGATATGGATGGGAGAGAGGACTTCTTGCACAGTCAGCTCCAGTTCCTGAGAATATGGAAGAAGATGCTGCGAATGTCCTTGCAAAAGCACATGCTAAGAATGCAATTGCCTATATGTATGCATATCCGGGCAAGAAACTTGTCAATTACAAGGAATGTGAAGGTATAGAAGATTATATAGCAACACTCAATAAAATATATATGGAGAACACAGCTTTATATGAACTAGATAATAATCCGGCTGGCTTTACATGGGTTAATGATAACCGTTCAGATGAGACTGTTTTATCTTTTGCAAGATTTGCATCAGATGACAGCATGGTGCTGTGTGTTGCTAACTTTACGCCTGTTGACAGAAAAGATTTCAAGATGGGAGTGCCTCGTGAGGGCAAGTACACAGATGCAGTTACAGGTGTGACATATAAGTCTGTCAGTGAAGAATCTGACGGACTGGATAATTCTATCTTACTGGAGCTTGCAGGACTTGATGTGTGCTATCTTGTATATGAGCCATACACAGATATAGAAAAGAAAGAAAATGCTATCATATATGAGACTAAGGCGGCTCTTGAACAGGCAAAGCAGAAGGCTCTCAAGGCTAAAGAGATAGAGGAAGAGGCAAGACTTACTGCACAGGCTGCCAAGGAAGCAGAGCAGAAAGCGTATAAAGCGGCTCTTGATGCGGCTAATGCGAGCAAAGAGGCTGAAAAGCAGGCGGATGAGGCGAAAAAACGCTGTGAGCAGATAGAGCTTGATGCTAAAAAGAAGCTTGACGCATTAAAGAAGATTAAATAATAGGTTCAGGGAGATATAAAATATGTTATTAAATACAATATTTTATAATTTTATGCTTGAAGTGCAGACCGGTGAGGTGGCAGAGAGAGCAGATGAGGCAAAAGCTTTCTTTAACAAAGAGAATATGACTAACATGATTACGCAGTTTGCGGACACGGCAGTTGCCAAGGTGATTGATATTATCATAGCCCTGATAATATGGAAGTTATCAAAATATCTTATCAAATGGGTATTAAAGATAGCTGCTAAAGCGTTGGACAAGGCAGGATTTGATGTCGGTGTAATCAAATTCATAAGTTCATTCATCAAAGCCGGCATATATGCAGTTGTACTGCTGATAATACTTGATATATTAGGATTCCAGACGGCATCTCTTATTGCTGTGTTTGGTTCTGCGGCACTGGCACTCAGTATGTCATTGCAGGGAAGCCTTTCTAATATGGCAGGCGGAATACTGATTCTTCTGTTTAAGCCATTTGTGGTTGGAGATTATATTGTATCTGGAAGCTGTGAAGGAACAGTTGTATCCATAGATATTCTCTATACAAAGCTTAGAATGATAGATAACAAGATGGTTATGATGCCTAATGGTGCACTCGCTAACTCTAATATTATCAATGTAGGAGCCGGCGGTATAAGAAGACTTGATATTGCAGTTGGAATTGGCTATGGAAGTGATGTAACTAAGGCAAAGGCAGTACTCAGGCAGATTATAGAGGATTATCCTCTTGTGCTTAAAGACAAAGGCATTGATGTTATTGTCAAATCATTGGATGAAAGCTGTGTTACGCTTGAGACAAGATGCTGGGTTAACCAGGATGCTTATTGGGACACAAGATTTATATTCCTTGAAAGATTTAAGCAGGAATTTGACAAGAATGGCATTGAGATTCCATTTAACCAGCTCGATGTGCATGTAAAGCAGGATTAAAATACTAATAAATTATAAAAGTGGCTTCTGACTAAGAAGTCACTTTTTTTACGCACTTTTTACATAATTTGAACACAAATTTTAATTACCATATAATTACAAAATATAGATGAGAGGTGATTACGATGGCAATTGAAGTGTTTAACAGATATGAAAAGAAATATATGCTCACAGGCATGCAGTATCACCAGATAATAGATGCAATGAGCAGCCATATGGTGTTAGACAGATATAATGAGGATAAAGAATTTTATCAGATTTCAAATATATACTACGATACATGGGATGACAGACTTATAAGGACATCAATAGATAAACCGGTGTACAAGGAAAAGTTGAGAATGAGAAGCTACGGTGTGCCGGAGTTATCTGACAAGGTATTCGTTGAGATTAAGAAGAAATATAATGGAATTGTCAACAAGAGAAGGACATCCATGAGACTTGAAGATGCATACAGTTATCTTTATGGCGATATAAGTCTTGAGAGCATTATGGAGGACTACAGAGGCATCAACACCCAGGTGTTAAAAGAGATTGATTATTTCAAGAACCTGTATGGACTTATACCTAAGGTTTACCTGTCATATGACAGAAGAGCCTATTTTGAAAAAGACGATGGGGATTTCAGAGTTACATTTGATACTAATATAACGACCAGAAGAGAGGATGTAAGACTTGAATCAGGAAGCTATGGAAGCCAGCTCCTTCCACCAGACACTTACCTTATGGAAATCAAGATATCAGGGGCTGTTCCAATGTGGTTTTCGAAAATTATATCAGGATTAAATATTTATCCGACATCATTTTCAAAGTATGGAACAGAGTACAAAAAGTACATTTCAGAGGCACTACAGACAAAAAAGATTAATACAAGAAAGGAAAAAGAATTATGTTTGAATCAATATTTACAACTTCAGCGACAGATAATGCCATCAGCATAACATCATCATTGATAGGAATAGGTGTGGCAATTGTTTTAGGATTAATAATAGGATGTGCATATATGTATATATGCAAAAAAGATGGATATGGCAGGAATTTTATAATTGGTCTTGTTATCCTGCCAGCGATTGTGGCAGTGGTAATACTTCTTATCGGAAGCAATGTTGCAAGAGCATTCTCAATGGCAGGCGCATTCGCACTTGTAAGATTCAGAAGTGCGCCGGGTAATGCCAAGGATATTGCAATAGTATTCTTTGCAATGGCATCAGGACTTGCATGTGGACTTGGATATGTGGCATTTGCGTGTGTATTTGTTGTTATAATGATAGCTGTTATGCTGTTCCTCAATGCAATACATTTTGCAGAGAGCAAAGAGGTTAAAAAGCAGTTAAAGATTACGGTACCGGAGACTCTTAACTATACTAATACATTTGATGATATATTTGATAAGTATCTTTCTTCACATGTACTCAAGAAGGTCAGAACAACTAATATGGGAACAATGTTTGAGCTTACATATAATGTCAACATGAAGGATGATTCAGAAGAGAAGACTTTTATTGATGAATTGAGAACAAGAAATGGCAATCTTAACATAATACTTGGAGTAGCAGAGACTAATAACGAGATTCTTAATTAAATCTGGTTACAGATGCGCTGATCTGATATATGTGCATATAGCCAGCCGGTACATTTTAGCGTGTACCGGCTGTTTTTTTACACGAAATATACTGGTTTTACTTGTTTTGTACTTGCTTTTGGTATATTATAATTAGGTATACAAAAAAGTGCGTGATGTAAGACACGAAAGTGAGGAAGTTATGGTAGATAATAGTACACAGTTTTTTAAACAGCCAGAGAAGACAATTTCTGTTGAGGGAATTCTTGAACAGGTATATCTGGCTTTAAAAGAAAAAGGATACAATCCTGTCAATCAAATTGTAGGATATATTATGTCAGGAGATCCAACATATATTACAAGTCATAATAACGCAAGAAGTCTTATTATGAAAGTAGAACGTGATGAGCTTGTTGAGGAGGTTATTCGCTATTTTATCGATGCCAAGGGTCTTTAATTTAGTGAATAATATTGTGATTTATGAGAATAATTGGATTGGATTATGGTACTAAGACAGTTGGCGTTGCAGTGAGCGATGCCCTTGGTATAACAGCACAGGGCGTGGAGACTATAACACGTAAAGAGGAGAATAAGTTAAGACAGACTCTTGCAAGAATAGAGGAGCTTATCGACGAATACGGAGTTGAGGAGATTGTTGTAGGACTGCCTAAGAACATGAATAATACATTGGGAGAGCGTGCAGAGGCTTGCCAGGAATTTGCTGATAAGCTTGAGAGAAGAACAGGACTTCCAGTGGTTATGTGGGATGAGAGATTAAGTACTGTATCAGCAGAGAACGTACTGATAGAAAGCGGCGTAAGAAGAGAGAACAGAAAGGCTGTGATTGACAAGATTGCGGCTGTATTTATCCTGCAGGGATATCTGGATTATAAGAGCAATACGTCAGCGGACAAATAATTAGCAATATATATTGAAAGGTTATATGTGTATGGAACAGTTAGAATTTATGACTGATGATAATGAGAAGGTTAAATTCTATGTAATAGAAGAGACAAGAGTCAATGGCATGAACTATCTTTTAGTATCAGAGTCAGATGACGATGAAGCAGAGTGTTACATACTTAAGGATGTGTCTTCACAGGAGTCAAGCGAAGCTGCGTATGAATTCGTAGAGGATGATAATGAGCTTGAGAGTGTATTTAAGATATTTGAAGAATTATTAGAGGATGAAGAAGCTTAACAGCCAGTTGGTGCTGTATTTATATATTTTTTTAAATGAGGTGTTGAATGAAGAAAGAATTAACAGGTTCTGTCAAGATTATACCGCTTGGTGGTCTTGAACAGATAGGAATGAACATTACTGCCATTGAGTGCAATGACAGTATTGTAGTCATTGACTGTGGTCTGTCATTTCCAGAAGAGGAGATGTTAGGAATTGACCTTGTAATTCCAGATGTAACTTATCTTAAGGAGAATATAGATAAGGTCAAGGGATTCGTTATTACCCATGGTCATGAGGATCATATAGGAGCTATTCCTTATGTAATCAAGGAGGTTAATGCGCCTATATATGCGACTAAGCTTACAATGGGGCTTATTGATTCCAAGCTTAAGGAGCACAATCTTACTAAGTCAGTCAAGAGAAAGGTTGTAAGCTATGGACAGTCTATCAACCTTGGCTGCATGAGAGTTGAGTTCATAAGAACTAACCACAGTATAGCTGATGCTGCAGCTTTAGCTATATTTACACCAGCAGGAACAATTATCCATACAGGTGATTTTAAGGTAGATTACACACCTGTATATGGCGACCCTATTGATTTACAGAGATTAGGAGAGCTTGGAAAGAAGGGCGTTCTTGCACTTATGTGTGATAGTACTAATGCTTTAAGACAGGGATTTACCATGTCAGAGAGTACAGTTGGTGCTACATTTGATAAGATATTTGCTGATAACAAGAACAGCCGTCTTATCATCGCTACATTTGCTTCCAATGTTGACAGAGTACAGCAGATTATCAATTCTGCCGTCAAATATGGAAGAAAAGTCTGCGTTGAAGGACGAAGCATGGTTAATATAATCGAGGTTGCTGAGAATCTTAATTATCTTAGCATACCAGATGGAACACTGATAGATACTGAGCAGATGAAGAATTATACTCCTGACCAGATTGTCCTTATAACAACAGGAAGCCAGGGCGAATCTATGGCTGCGCTGTCAAGAATGGCGGCTAATCTTCACAGAAAGGTATCTATTATGCCGGGAGACTGCGTTGTATTCTCATCAACACCAATTCCGGGTAATGAGAAGTCTGTTGCCAAGGTTATCAATGAGCTTGGTATGAAGGGCGCAAAGGTAATCTTCCAGGATACACATGTATCAGGACATGCATGTCAGGAAGAGATTAAGCTTATATATTCACTTGTTAAGCCTAAATATGCAATCCCTGTACATGGTGAGTACAGACATCTGTGCGGTCAGAAGGACTGTGTTATGTCATTAGGATATGACAAGGATCATGTAATAATTGCCAAGTCAGGTGATGTTATTGAGTTAAGTCAGGACAAGGCTGAGATAACAGGCAAGGTTCCTACAGGTGCTATCATGGTTGATGGTCTCGGTGTAGGCGATGTAGGTAATATTGTACTTAGAGACAGACAGAATCTTGCAGAGAATGGAATTATCATAGTTGTCCTCACACTTGAAAAGTACAGTGGACAGCTTATAGCAGGACCTGATATTGTAACAAGAGGTTTTGTATATGTAAGAGAGGCAGAAGAGCTTCTTGATGAGGCTAAGTCTGTAGTATGGGAATCTGTATCAGGCTGTATGGATAAGAATGTCACAGACTGGAGCAAGATAAAGAATACTATCAAGGATGATTTAGGAGAATATCTGTGGAAGAAGATGAAGAGAAATCCTGTTATTCTTCCAATTATAATGGAAGCAACTTTATAGTATTGGTATAGATAAGGCATGAGGATTGTTTATGAATCAGATAGATGAGCTCACAGATGAATTAAAGAAGGCTATAACTGACAGCGAGGAGTACAGGGAATTCAGGAAGCTTGCAGAGACTATCGAGAGATATCCTGATATCAAGAGAGCTGTGGATGATTACAGAAGGGAGAATTTTTTCTTCCAGTATTCCGATGATGCTGGTGATGTTATGGCGGCAACAGAGGATCTTTCAAGACGTTTTAAAGATGTCAAGAAGCAGCCATATGTTGAGAGTTATCTTCGTGCAGAGATGTGTGTGTGCAGAATGGTGCAGGAGATATGCATGAATATAGTGAGTGCTGTGGACTTTGATGTGGATTTTTTACATGATGAGTTTTAAGATTGGAGAAAATATATGGACAATAAAACAATAAGGCTTATCATATCGATAACTCTTAATGCTGTGATTATTCTTGCTGGTGTGTATCTTATATTCACAGCAGGCAACAAGGCGTATTCATTTGGACATAATATATTCAATGAGGAGGCTGTTACTACACAGGCGGATGCAAGAGAGGTTTCTGTGACAGTTACATCCAGTGATACATCTAAGAGTATAGCTAAGACACTCTATAACAAAGGTCTTGTTAAAGATGAGACTATAGCTTATCTGCAGATTATTCTGTCAGATTACAAAGATAAATTTCAGGCAGGGACATATGAGCTTGATACTTCGATGAAACCATCGGAGATGTTTGAGATAATGTGTAAGATTACTGCTGAGGAGTAAAAGATGATTGTAGATCCAAGAATTGTTTCATACATTAATTCTCTGGATACGGGCAATTCTTCAATATGTGATGAGATTGAACGTGAGGCACTTGCTGCCGATGTTCCAATTATAAGAAAAGAGATGGGAAATCTGCTTAAAGTGCTTCTTGCACTAAAGATGCCGCACAATATATTAGAGGTCGGCACCGCAGTAGGTTACTCATCTATTCTTATGAGTGAGAATATGCCGCAGGACTGCCATATTACGACTATAGAGAATTATGATAAGAGAATCCCTGTTGCAAGACAGAATTTTAAGAGAGCGGGTAAGGAAGATAAGATAACACTTATAGAGGGTGATGCGCTTGAAGTGTTACAGGATATGACTGGAAGCTTTGACTTTATATTTATGGATGCAGCCAAGGGGCAGTATATTAATTACTATCCTCATATATACAGGCTGTTGTCAGATGGAGGACTTCTGATATCTGATAATGTCCTTCAGGAGGGCGAGATTGTCCAGTCCAAATATGGTGTTACAAGACGTAACAGAACAATACATGAGAGGATGAGAGAGTATATATATCTTCTCACACATGAAGAGGGACTGGTTACTTCGGTTGTACCGATAGGTGATGGAATAACATTGAGTGTTAAGAAGGAAAGGTTGGATAAATAATGGGTAAGAGAGTATATAATGGCAGAACGCTTGAATTGCTTATACCTGCAAGTAATCTTGAGGTTTTAAAGGTAGCTGTAATGTATGGCGCAGATGCCGTATATATCGGTGGTGAAGCATTTGGACTGAGAGCGAAGGCAAAGAATTTCTCGCTTGAGGACATGAAAGAGGGAATAAAATTCGCCCATGCAAGAGGCTGTAAAGTGTATGTAACAGCTAATATACTTGCGCATAATTATGATTTAGATGGTGCAAGACAGTATTTTGAGGAATTAAAGGAAGTAGGCCCTGACGCACTTATTATATCTGACCCTGGAATGTTTACAATTGCAAAGGAAGTATGGCCAGAGGTTGATATCCATATAAGCACACAGGCTAACAATACTAATTACATGACATACCAGTTCTGGTGGAAGCAGGGAGCAACAAGAGTTGTCTCTGCAAGAGAGCTTTCTCTTAAAGAAATTAAAGAGATAAGAGAGCATATCCCATACGAGATGGAGATTGAGTCATTCATGCATGGCGCAATGTGCATATCATATTCTGGAAGATGTCTTCTCAGCAGCTTTATGGCTGGAAGAGATGCTAACAGGGGAGAGTGTACCCATCCATGCAGATGGAAGTATTCTGTTGTAGAAGAGCAGAGACCTGGAGAATATATGCCTGTCTATGAGAATGAGAGAGGAACATATATATTCAATTCCAAGGATCTGTGCATGATAGAGCATATTCCAGAGATGTTAGATGCTGGTATTGACAGCTTTAAGATAGAAGGAAGAATGAAGACAGCTCTGTATGTTGCCACAGTTGCGAGAACATATGGACTTGCTATAGATGAGTTCTTACAGGACCCTGAGCTTTACAAGTCAAGAATACCATTCTATAAGTCAGAAATCAGCAAATGCACATACAGACAGTACACAACTGGATTTTTCTTTGGCAAGCCTAATGAGAATACACAGATATATGACACTAACACATATGTTAAAGAATACACATATCTTGGCATAGTGGGTGCTAAGAATGAGCAGGGACTGTACAGTATTGAGCAGCGTAACAAGTTCTCTGTGGGCGAGCAGATAGAAGTTATGAAGCCTGATGGAAGCAACTTAACTGTCACAGTCAAGCGTATAACAGACGAGAACGGAACAGACATGGAGAGCGCACCACATCCTAAGCAGAAGCTGTTTATTGACTTAGGTGTGGAGCTGGACGAGTTTGATATATTAAGAAGAAAAGAAGAATAACAGCTATTGGAAAAGCAATAAAAAGCACTCTGGCACATAATATATATAAAATATGTGTCTGGGGTGCTTTTTCTTTGAAAAGTTTTGCAAAGCCATTAACGCAGGATGAAGAGCAGCAGATGCTTAGGGCTTATCACGATGGAGATATGAATGCAAAAAATATTCTGATTGAGAAGAATATGCGTCTGGTTGCACATATGACAAAGAAATATTCTGTGCCAGAAAGAGATATCTCAGACTTGATTTCTGTTGGTACAATAGGTCTTATAAAGGCTATCAATTCATTTAACCCAGACAAGGGCATAAGGCTTGCTACGTATGCAGCCAAATGTATAGATAACGAACTGCTTATGATGCTTCGCGCTGAGAGAAAGACATCCAGAGAGGTTTCACTGTATGAGCCGGTCGGCAAGGATAAAGAGGGCAATGAGATAAGCATAATAGAGACAGTAAGCTGTGAACCTGTTGACATTGTTGCGGATATGGTTTTTAATCAAAGGGTAGATGTTATCGAGAAGAGCATTGACAGTGTGCTTAGCGAAAGAGAGGCTTATATTATAAGGCACAGATTCGGGCTTATGGGCAATGAAGAGCTTACGCAGAGCCAGATAGCTGATAATCTTGGGATAAGCAGAAGCTATGTCAGCAGAATAGAGAAAAAATCTCTCGAAAAACTAAAAAAAGTATTAGAGGACAATGGATTATGAAAGAAGACATTTTGCATAGACTTGAAAAAGTAAGGGAACTTATGGATAAAGATTGTGTGGATGTGTACATGGTCTGCACTAATGATTACCATATGTCTGAGTATACAGGCGATTATTTTAATGAAAGAGAATTCCTGTCTGGCTTTACAGGCTCGGCAGGAACTCTTGTGATAACTAAAGATACAGCGGCTTTATTTACAGATGGACGATATTTTGTCCAGGCAAAAAAACAGCTTGAGGGAACAACTATTAAGCTTATGGAGATGGGATGCAAAGGCGTTCCTGAATTAGAGGATTATGTTGAGGCAGAAGTGCCTGACAACGGACTTCTTGGCGTGGATGGCAGAATGGTTTCAGGCGTCCTTGGAATGGATTTAAAAGACAGGTTAGAGCACAAGGGGGCACATATAAAGTGCAATTTTAACCCGACAGAGATTATCTGGACTGACAGACCTGCATTCCCATCAACAGATGTATTTAATGCAGAATTCGGACAGAGCAGCAATGATAAGCTAAATAAGCTAAGAGATAATATGAAAGATGAATACGGACATATTATAGCTACGCTTGACGATATATGCTGGCTGTTTAATATAAGAGGACGTGACGTTAAATGTAATCCAGTTGTCATGTCGTATGCATTCATAACACATGATGATGCATACATCTACATTGATGAGAAGCGTCTGCCACAGGATGTCAAAGACAGGTTCACAAAAGAAGCAGTTAAGGTGTGCCCATATGACAGTATCTATGAGGATATTAATAATCTTGGAGGAAAGAAGATACTCGTTGATGCCAAAAGAGTTAATCTTGCAATATATATGCAGTTGGAAAGTGCTGGTGCGGTTATAGTGGAAAGACAGAATCCGGTTGTCGGAATGAAGGCTGTTAAGAACGACACAGAGATTAAAAATCTCACAGATGTCCATATTGATGATGGCGCGGCACTTACTGAATTTATATACTGGGTTAAGAAAAATGTTGCCACAGGTGAGACGATTACAGAGGCTGGTGCGGCAGAATATCTGGATGGACTGCGTGCCCGTATTCCGGACTTTTTAGAGCCAAGTTTTGATACTATAAGTGCATATGGTGCGAATGCTGCGATGATGCATTACCACGCAGGAGATGACAGTGCTGTCCTTATGAAAGAGGGAATGCTTTTGGTAGATTCAGGCGGACAGTATATGAGAGGCACTACAGATGTGACCAGAACAATTGTGCTTGGAAAACTTACTGAAAGCCAAATACATCATTTTACACTTACATTAAAAGGAATGTTAAGACTTACCAAAGCACATTTCCTTGCCGGCTGCACAGGCTATAATCTTGATATGCTTGCAAGAGGCCCGCTGTGGGAGGAAGGTATTGACTACAGATGCGGAACAGGACATGGAATAGGGTATCTGCTTAATGTTCACGAAGCACCTAATGGGTTCAGATGGAAGCATGTGATAGGTAAGAATGACCTATGCGTGATTGAGCCGGGGATGGTGACATCTAACGAGCCTGGCGTGTATATCGAGGGTGAGTACGGCATCAGAATTGAGAACGAGATTATAGCTGAAAAAGATTATGAGAATGAGTACGGAACATGGCTTAAATTCAGAACGCTTACATGTGCGCCAATTGACCTTGATGCTGTTGATGTAAGTATTCTTGATGACAGGGAAAAAGCGGCTCTTAATGAATATCATGCATGGGTAAGACAGAAACTTACACCATATTTTGAGGGTGAGAAGCTTGACTGGCTTATTCAGGCAACAAGAAATGTGTAGGAGGTGGCAGCTATTAACAGTAAAAGTCTGACAAAAAAATATGGCGTTAAACATCCGCAGAATGAAACTAATGATAGCCAGAATGAAAAGACTAAATTCATAATGGCGATAGTTGCTGTTATTGCGTGCATGGTGCTTGTTATCATAGCATGGAATATGGGGAAAAAGCACATTGCACTTGAGGATTATGTTGAGCTTTCATACACTGGTGCAGATGGTTATGCAACTGCTGGGTGTGTCATAAAAAGAGATGCCATTGTTGACAAGCTTGTCGGCAAAGGCGTAGATGAGTCAAAGAAATATCTGTATGGACAGTTTGCAGATTCGCTGGAGGGATATGTTGCGGAGACTGAAAAGTCAGGTATCTCTAATGGTGATAAGGTTTCAGTTATTGTTACATACGATAAGGAGCTTGCAAAGGCGGCAGGGATATCAGTTGGCAGCAGCTCATTTAATGTAAGAGCCAAAGGTATTGAGGCTGGTAAGAAGATTAACCTGTTTGACAATGTAGATGTAATATTTGCAGGAATAAGCCCTGATGCGTATGTTGTGACAAGGAATACATGGGAAGATGAATTTCTGTCCCAGTTATCATATACTGCGGATATACAGAACAATATTAAAGTTAATGATGAGGTTACAATCCATTGCAATGTCGATGATGTTGAGCTTGGAAGACATGGGTATATAACAGATTCTTTTGACAAGATATATATTGTTGATAAGTTAAGTACTTATGTTGAAGATGCAAGCCAGATAGATAATACAGTTCTTCTACAGCGTGTACAGTTGTGTACAGCTTCAATTAAGAAAGAGACAGAGGACACATCATTCAGAATGTTGTATAAGGCTACTAATGACAAAAAATATCTTCATGAGCCTAATGAGGAGACTGCTGATAATATTACCATGATTGATTCAAAATTCCTCGAAAGAAGCAATACAGCATCAAAGGAGCTTGCAAAGAATAAGATAGTTCTTATATTCTCAGCGGACATAACATGTTCTGATTATACAGAAACTATATATTTTGGCTATGTATATGAAAATGCGTACCTGACAACGGACGGCAGCTTCAATGTCCTTACGAATGGTGAGAGCGACAAATATTATTGCAATGTCAATTTCGATGATATGATGTCTGAGATTCTTGGCGGAAGTGAAGATAACTATTCTGTATATGGATTTTCTGTAAAGTAATAATATAAATGATATATATTTATATTGCAATAGTAAATAAAATATAATATAATAAAGCTGACATGATTGACGTGCGATTATGTCAGCTTTTGTACGTTATATTGAATTTACTGAGACAGGAGGTATATGTACAGTGTAGTTTACAGTGTGACATTGGCAGGGCTTCAGCCTGTTATTGTCAATGTTGAGACTGATGCAGGAGATGGCCTGCCATATTTTGATATGAGCGGATATCTTGCAACGCAGGTCAGGGAAGCAAAGGAACGTGTGAGGGTGGCTATCAAGAATACGGGGATTGAGATAAGACCACAGAGAATAGTTGTCAATATATCGCCGGCTGATGTGAGGAAGGCTGGCACAGGATTTGACCTGCCTATAGCAGTTGGGATTCTTGCCGCTAATGGAATAGTTGAACCATCTGCACTTAAGAATATGATGATTGTCGGGGAGCTTAGTCTTGACGGCAGGGTCAATGAAGTAAAAGGAGTGTTTCCATCGGTTCTTGCGGCAAAAGAGAGGGGATTTTCTGTATGTATTATTCCAGAAGGGAATGCTGGTGAAGGAAGCCTCGTTGATGGAATTAATGTATATGGAGTCAGGACACTGCACCAGCTTGTAGATATATTACAGGGAAAAGAAAAGTGTACTCCTATAACTTACAGGGGGATCAGAGATGATAAAGATAAGATTTATGTGGAAGATTACAGTGATATAAGAGGACAGATTGCAGCCAAGCGTGCAACTATGATAGCTGCTGCCGGCATGCATAATATAATCTATGTAGGCCCTCCGGGGAGCGGCAAGACAATGCTTGCAAAGAGGATTCCCACAATTATGCCAGAACTTGAGCCAGAGGAGATTATGGCACTCACCAAGATATACAGTATCTCGGGAAGTCTTAAGGATGGACGTATTATAAGTAAAAGACCATTCAGGGCACCACATCACTGTGTGAGTAAAGCTGGTCTTTTAGGAGGCGGAAGTATTCCAAGACCGGGTGAGGTCACGCTTGCATCTAAGGGTGTGCTGTTTTTGGATGAACTGACAGAATTCCCGGTTAATATAATGGAATCCCTAAGACAGCCTTTGGAAGACAGGTACATACGGATTGTAAGGTCATCATCTGAATATATCTATCCTGCGGACTTCATGCTTGTAGCAGCCATGAATCCATGCAAATGCGGGTATTATCCGGACAGAACGAGATGCTTTTGCACAGAGCATGACATTATGAGATATATGGGACGTATAAGCCAGCCGATATGGGATAGATTTGATTTAAGTGTAAGGGTTGGCAGAGTGGATTTTGATATGCTTGTTGATGATGGCAGCAAGCGTCAGGATGAGTATTCATCCCACAATATGAAAGATATGGTTGAGAGGGCAAGAAAGGCACAGAAAGAACGATTTTCCAAGGAAAAGATACTGTTTAACTCGCAGATGAATGCAAGGCAGGCTGCCAGATACTGTGCGCTTGGAGCACAGGAGAAGAAGGTTATGGAGAAGGCGTTTAACAGCTTTAACATGACTGCGAGAGGATATGAAAAAGTATTAAAGACAGCCAGAACTATTGCAGATATTGATGGAAAGGAGAATATAGCTGTTTCACATCTTAGCGAGGCTATATCATATAGAAATAATGGAATCAGATAGAGTTAATGATTATTACTGGTACTGGCTGTGTAATATACCGGGCATTGGACGTACTAAGATGAATCTGCTGCTTGATGAGTATGGTGATGCAAAGCATGTATATCAGAGTGAGCTGAGCACATATAATGCACCATATGGAATAAGCACAAGAGACATAGAGCGTATGAATGAATCAAAGAAGGATAAAAAGATATATGAGGAATTCTGTGCGCTTAATGACAGCGGAATCACATTCATACACAAACAGTCTGACAACTATCCGTCAAGGTTAAAGAATATCAGCGATGCACCGGTGGGATTATATATGCGTGGAAGATGTGTTGATGATGATGCCATAACGGTTGCGATTATAGGTGCCAGAAGCTGTAGTGAATATGGAAGGCAGGCGGCATATGAACTCGGAAGAAGCTTTGCGTACATGGGAATACAGGTTGTAAGCGGCATGGCGTTAGGTATAGACGCCGCAGGGCAGAGAGGCTGTGTTGATGGCGGAGGTTTGTCTGTTGCAGTACTTGGCTGTGGCGTTGATGTATGTTATCCGAGGGAAAACATTGAGCTGTATTCAAGACTTGAAGATACTGGTGGGATTATATCTGAATATCTGCCACACAGCAAGCCGTGCAAAGGAGCATTTCCAGAGAGAAACCGCATAATAAGCGGACTGGCTGATGTAGTTATAGTGGTTGAGGCAAGAAAGCGCAGCGGCTCACTTATAACGGTAGACCAGGCATTGGAACAGGGAAAAGATATTATGGCGGTTCCGGGCAGAATAAGTGACCCGCTCAGTGCAGGATGCAATGAACTTATAAAGCTTGGTGCCATGATAATAACATGTGCTGATGATATCAGACAGATTGATGCAGTAAGGCAGTGGGTAGAGCAGAGAGCCAGCCTCGAAAAAAATAATTTTAAAACAGAGGAAACCCAGTGCTGGAATGATTTTGAAAAAGATTATTTAGACAATTCTGACATAAATCTGCTTGCCAGTGAAAAAAATATGGTGTATAGTACAACCAATTTGTATCCAAAAGATATAGATACAATTATTAAGGAAACTGGCCTCGACATAGCGGTTGTTAGCCAACGGCTGTTTGAATTACAGCTTCAGGGGGCAATTAAGGAGGTTGGGAAGAACAGCTATGTCCGATGCAGTATATAGATTATGGAAGGATTTATAAGAGATTATTATGGCTAAGTATCTTGTTATTGTGGAGTCTCCAGCTAAGGTTAAGACTATTAAGAAGTTTTTAGGTTCTAATTATGAGGTAATGGCATCCCAGGGTCATATCAGGGATTTACCTAAGAGCCAGATGGGCGTTGATGTAGAGAATGATTTTGAGCCTAAGTATATAACGATAAGGGGAAAAGGTGACATCCTTGCTGCTTTAAAGAAAGAAGCAAAGAAAGCAGACAAGATATATCTCGCAACTGACCCGGACCGTGAGGGAGAAGCGATTTCATGGCATCTTGCCAAGGCTTTAAAGCTTGAAGATAAGGATATATACAGAATAACATTTAACGAGATTACTAAGAATGCAGTCAAGGCATCACTTAAAGATGCAAGAAAGATTGACATGAATCTTGTTGATGCACAGCAGTCAAGAAGAGTGCTTGACAGAATTGTGGGTTATAAGATAAGTCCGGTTCTGTGGGCAAAGGTAAAGAGAGGATTAAGTGCCGGAAGAGTACAGTCTGTTGCGTTAAGAATAATATGTGACAGGGAGGATGAGATTAATTCATTCATACCAGAAGAGTACTGGACACTTGAAGCCAAGCTTAATGTATCTGGCGAGAAAAAGCCTGTTATTGCAAGATTTTACGGCGATGAGAATGGCAGGATAGATATCAAGAATGAATCACAGATGAATGAGATTTTAAAGAGCTTAAAGAAGAGCAGCTTTTCTGTCGAGAGTGTAAAGCCGGGAGAAAAGACTAAGAAAGCTCCACTGCCATTTACAACAAGTACATTACAGCAGGAAGCAGCAAAGCAGCTTAACTTCTCAACACAGAAGACTATGAGACTTGCACAGCAGTTATACGAAGGCGTGGATATAGCTGGCAGGGGAACGATAGGTATCATAACATACCTGCGTACTGATTCTACAAGAATTGCAGATGAAGCCGTGGCTATGGCATCTTCATATATAGAAGATAATTACGGTAAGAATTATGTGGCAGCAGCTAAGAATTCCGGCAAGGATGGCAAGAAGATACAGGATGCACATGAGGCTATAAGACCAACAGATATAGCTTTATCACCTGTCATTGTCAAGGAGTCATTATCAAGAGACCAGTTTAGATTATATCAGCTTATATGGAAGAGATTTACAGCAAGCCAGATGAGCAATGCTGTGTATGAGACTACTTCTGTTAAGATTGCCGCAGGCAGATATAGATTTAATGTATCGGCATCTAAGATTAAATTTGATGGCTTTATGTCAGTATACAAGGATGATGACGAGGAGAAGGAGAGTAATACTCTTGTTAAGGGCGTAAGCGTTGACTCAGAGTTAAAACTTGAATCGCTTGACAGTAGCCAGCATTTTACACAGCCACCAGCTCATTATACAGAAGCTTCGTTAGTTAAGCAGCTTGAGGAGCTTGGAATAGGAAGACCAAGTACTTATGCGCCTACAATAACAACTATAATTGCAAGACATTACATTGCCAAGGAGAATAAGAACCTGTATGTTACAGAACTTGGTGAGGCGGTTAATGATATAATGAAAAAGGCATTCCCTACGATAGTGGATGTCAATTTCACTGCTAATATGGAGTCGCTTCTTGATGGCGTTGGAGATGGCAAAGTCAAGTGGAAAGAGGTAATAAGAAACTTCTATCCAGATCTTGATGAAGCTGTTAAGGCAGCAGAAAAGGAACTTGAGAATGTCAAGATTGAGGATGAAGTAAGTGATGTTATATGTGAGAAGTGCGGCCGTAATATGGTTATCAAATACGGACCACATGGAAAGTTCCTCGGATGTCCGGGATTCCCGGAGTGTAGGAATACCAAGCCTTACTTTGAAAATATTGGTGTGGCATGTCCTAAGTGCGGCAAGGATATAGTTTTAAAGAAGACTAAGAAGGGCAGAAGATATTTTGGCTGTGAGGATAATCCACACTGTGATTTTATGTCATGGCAGAAGCCTGTATCAAAGAAATGTCCTAAATGTGGTGGATATATGATTGAAAAAGGCAATAAGATTGTCTGCGCAGATGAGAATTGTGGCTACATTGAAGCAAAACAGAATTAATTGTCAGAAAACTATTGAAATTATCTAATATAAATGCTAGTATTCTATTCAGAGATTATTTCGTAGTGCACGTATTGTGTGTCTTATGTTACGGAGGTATTACTGATGAGTGTGCAATTGTTAGATAAGACAAGAAAGATAAATAAGCTTCTTCACAATAATCATTCACAGCGCGTTGAGTTTAATGATATCTGTGATGTGCTTAGTGGGATTTTGGAGTCGAATATTCTTGTCATAAGCAGAAAGGGTAAAGTACTAGGTACTGGATTCTACAAAGATGTTGATGTTATTGACGAACTTATATATGACAGAGTCGGTGGGTTCGTTGATAATATGCTTAATGAACGTCTGCTTAGTATTTTGTCAACCAAGGAGAATGTTAATCTTGCTACATTAGGATTTGCAACTGATAATGTCAGAAAGTTTGAGGCACTTATTGCTCCTATAGAGATAGCGGGAGAGAGACTTGGAACATTGTTCTTATATAAGAATGACAATTCTTATGAGATAGATGATATCATTCTTTGCGAATATGGAACGACAGTTGTAGGACTTGAGATGATGCGTTCTGTTAATGAGGAGAATGCAGAGATAATCAGGAATAAACAGATTGTCAAGTCTGCGATAGGAACATTGTCTTCATCAGAATTAGAAGCAATCAAGCATATATTCAAGGAGCTTGATGGTACAGAGGGTGTTCTTGTTGCAAGCAAGATTGCTGACAGGGTTGGTATAACAAGATCTGTTATCGTCAATGCACTCCGCAAGTTTGAGAGTGCCGGCGTCATAGAATCAAGGTCTTCTGGAATGAAAGGTACCTACATTAAAGTCGTCAATGATGAAGTATTTGATGAATTGAATAAGTTAGATTAACGGATTAAGATACTAGTGGGAAGGAGTCTGCGCACATTTATAATGCAATGGCTCTTTCTTTTTTTGAATTTTTGGTAAATTCATGCTTTATTTTTATGCTTTGATATTCTATAATATAGTTTAGGCTTATAGTAGGTAGTACTATGTGATGATATAATACATGGTATAGATATATGCTTTAATGATATGTATATTAAGAAGGGAGCGGATTTATGAGCTCAGGATTATTTGGATATGTTAACGTCTTGAAGTCAGCAGCAGATGCCAGCTGGGCAAGAGAAGAGGTATTGACTAATAATATTGCTAATGTTGATACTCCTAATTACAAAAGACAAGATGTTGAATTTACAACTTACCTCAATTCAGCTATTGAACAGGCAGGAAGACCCAGTGCAACACTGACACAGAAGGTAAACAATGTTGATACTTCAACTCTTACATATAGAACATACACAGAGAATACAGCATTGTCATACAGAATGGATGGCAATAATGTTGACTTATCTACAGAGAATGCAGAACTGGCAGCAGAGCAGATTAACTATAATGCACTGATAGACAGTATGAGTAATGAATTTTCAAGATTTAAGGCAGTACTTAAATAATACTAAGAACTAAGGGGGAGGAACTTAACATGTCAATGTTTACAGCTTTTAATATAAGTGCATCAGGAATGACAGCGCAGCAGTTAAGAACAGATGTTATATCTGAGAATATTGCTAACTCCAACACAACAAGAACTTCTGATGGAACTCCATATGTAAGAAAAGCAGTTGTGTTTACAGAAAAGACTCTGTCACAGGCAACTGCTGTCAAAGGCGCAACAGCAACAGGCTCATCATTTGCAAGCATATTACATAATGCAAGTGGTGGAAGACTTGGCGATGGAGTTAAAGTTACATCAGTATATGAGGATACTTCGACTGATATGAACATGGTATATGACCCATCACATCCTGATGCTGATGAGAACGGATATGTGACATATCCTAATGTCAATATAGTTCAGGAGATGACAGATCTTATTGACGCTTCAAGATCATATGAGGCTAATATATCTGCTTTCAATGCCAGCAAATCAATGGCGCAGAAGGGCTTATCAATAGGAACTGTATAATGCAGTATAATATGAACGGAAACAATATAGTGAAAGAGGTAATATAGATGGATATAACACAGGCAGTCAGTAATCTTGGAACAGATTATGTAAGCAAGGTTACAAGCGCAATGCAGCAGTCCGCTGCTAAGAATGTAGGTGAAACTAATACTGGAGATGAGACATTCGATTCAATCTTTAATTCAGTATCAGGACTGCTTAATAGTACTAATGACTATATTCAGCAGGCTCAGCAGGCTGAGATTGATTATGCTCTTGGCAACATGACTAACACACATGAACTTGGAGTTTACCAGCAGCAGGCTAATATAGCATTGCAGTTTACAGTTGCAGTAAGAGATAAGGCATTAGAAGCATACAAAGAGATTATGAATATGCAGATTTAAGGAGTATTAAATTACGATGGCTGAGCGTTTTAGAGCAGTTATTAATAAAATAATTGAGATATGGAAAAGTTGGACAGCCAAGCAGAGGGTGATTATTATAAGTTCTGCCGCTGTGGTAGTGGTGGCGATAGGCATTATAGCATTTGTTGCATCAAGACCAACATACGAAACATTACGCGTATGTGAAGATTACAAAGAGATGAACAGTGTTACAACACTGCTCACAAGCAACAATATTAATTATAAGGTTTCCGATGGCTCTCTTACAGTACAGGTTAACAAATCAGACCTTACTAATGCGAAGATGCTGATTGCATCCAATGATATACAGCCTGCGGGTTATACTTTTGCGGATGCCATGAACAGCAGCTTTACAACAACAGAGTCTGACAGAAGCAAGATGTATGCACATTATCTTGAGACCAAGTTAAAAGATGACCTTGAAAATATGGATGGAATAAAGAATGCATCTATCACAGTACAGATGGAAGATTCAAGCAATTCATTCTATGCCACAACATCAGAGGCATCAGTAAGTGCATGTCTTGAAACTTCCAAGACTATTAGTGACGATTATGCGGAGACTATTGCTAATTATCTTGCAACAGCAGTTGGCAATGGCACAACTAATAATGTTACAGTTGTTGATACTAAGGGTAATACATTATTCTCAGGCCCAAGCAATGCATCAACTAATTCAGGTGTCAGCTATACTGGCAAGCTTAAATATAAGAACCAGATAGAGACAACAACTAAGAATTCATTGAAGCAGGGACTTCTGGCATCTGGCATGTATGATGATGTATATCTTACATTGAACTTTGATATGGACTGGGATGCTGTTACAACAATAGCAACAGAGTATTCTACACAGGGTGATGAACAGGCGATATTTGGTTCATCATATGTTGAGTCATCAACAGGTGCTTCTGGAGCAAGTGGAACACCGGGAACAACATCTAATAGTGATGATACTACATATAACGTACAGAATGGCAATTCAAGTACTTCAACATACAATGTAACTAAGTATGAGTATCTTCCTAATTCGCTTGTAACAACCACAGTTAAGGAACCGGGAGAGATTGTGCGTGACACATCAACTCTTGCTGTTACACTTATCAAGAATGTTGTATACGAGGAGCAGAACTGCAAAGACCTTGGATATCTTGATAATATGACATGGGATGAATTCAAGGCACAGAATGCAGAGACAACAACACTTACTGTTGACCAGACAGTTATAGATAATATAGCAATGGGAACTGGCGTTGCGGCTGGTAATATATCAGTTGTTGCATACCAGAGACCATATTTCCAGGACAAGGCAAGCGGCAATATCCTAAGCAATGTAACATTCTGGTTACAGATTTTACTTGCTGTAGTTATATTAGGAATACTTGTATTCGTTGTTATCAGAAGTGCAGTACCTCTTACAGTCAACGAGACAGAACCAGAGCTGTCTGTTGAAGAGATGCTTGCTACTACAAGAGAGAAACAGCCAGCGGTTGATGATATCGACATGCAGGAGAAGTCAGAGACCAGAAAGGCTATTGAGAAATTTGTGGATGAGAATCCGGAAGCAGTTGCATTGTTGCTTCGTAACTGGCTCAATGAAGGATGGGATTAGGAAAGGCGTGATTACATATGGCTAAACAATCATCAGGATCTGAGAGAGAGATGGATGGAGTTGAGAAGGCTGCAACTCTGCTTATCACTTTAGGACCAGAGAAATCTGCTCAGATATTTAAGCATTTAAAAGAAGAAGAGATAGAGCAGCTTACACTTGAGATTGCTAATACAAGCAGCGTATCTCCACAGACCAAAGAGAAGGTTTTGAATGAATTCTATGAGGTGTGTCTTGCCCAGCAGTATATTGCAGAGGGTGGTATCGGATACGCTAAGGAATTGCTTGAGAAAGCCCTTGGTGAGGAGAAGGCTAAGAGCGTTATTGGCAAGCTGACAGCAAGCTTGCAGGTAAGACCTTTCGAGTTTATCAGAAAGACAGATCCAAGCCAGCTTTTGAACTTCATACAGGACGAGCATCCACAGACAATCGCACTTATATTGTCGTATCTTCCTGCTGCACAGTCATCAATGGTTATATCTTCACTTCCACCTGAAAAGCAGGCAGATGTTGCTAAGAGAATTGCACAGATGGATAGAACATCACCAGATGTTATCAAGCAGGTTGAAAAGGTACTTGAAAGAAAGCTTTCATCACTTGTTAATCAGGATTACACTATTGTCGGCGGCGTAGATGCTATCGTAAGCATCTTGAACTCTGTAGACAGAGGAACAGAGAAGCATATTATGGAAACTCTTGAGGTTGAAGAGCCAGAGCTTGCGGATGAGATCAGAAAGAAGATGTTCGTATTCGAGGATATTCTTTCTCTCGACGACAGAGCTATCCAGCGTGTTCTTAGAGATGTTGATAACAGTGACCTTGCTCTTGCCCTTAAGGGTGCAACAGAAGAGGTTCAGAATGTTATTCTTAATAACCTTTCAAGCCGTCTTGCTGTTATGATTAAGGAAGATATGGAATTCATGGGCCCTGTACGTATGAAGGATGTTGAGGAAGCTCAGCAGAAGATTGTTAATATTATCAGAAAGCTTGAAGATTCAGCAGAGATTGTTATTGCTAGAGGTGGAGGTGACGAGATAATTGTCTAATCTACTTAAAAGAGGTTCTACTGTAAGCAAGGAAGAGCGTGTTATTGATTATAATGAGATTATCAAGGCGAAGCTGCAAAGCATAGTGGAATCAAATGACAAGAGTAATGTTGATTCAGATGGATTTGTTCACGGACTGACAGCAGATGTTGTTGAGCAGTTAGTGACAGACCCAGACGAAGAGGGTGCTGCATCTGCGGAAGCAGTAAACCCTGAGCAGGCTATGACAAAGGTGACTGAGGTTAATGAGGAAGCTGAGAATATAATAGCATCGGCACATGAACAGGCAGATGAGATTATAAAGAGTGCTGAGGAGAATGCACAGCAGACATATAATCAGGCGAATGAGCAGGGATATAATGACGGAATGCAGAAGGCATCTGAGGAGATAGAACAGAGCAGAAAGCAGTTAGAGGATGAATACACACAGAGATTTAACCAGCTTGAGTCGGAATATATTGAGAAGAATAACAATATAGAGCCACAGCTTGTTGATGTTCTGACACAGGTATTCAAGTCAGTTATATCTTCTGAAGCAGTTGATAACCATGATATTCTTATGCACCTTATAGACAATGCATTAAGTGGTGCTGACAAGAATCATGAATATGTCATAAAGGTATCTCCTGCTGATTATGATTATGTATCATCTAATCAGGGCAAGATAAGCTGCCATGTTGATAAAGAGATTGATATAGAGGTTTCTGAGGATGTCTCACTTGAACAGAATCAGTGCATTATAGAGACAGATGGTGCTGTGTTCGATTGCAGCCTTGATGTTGAGATGGATAATCTTATAAAAAAAATTAAGATGCTTAGCTGCATGAGATAATTTTGATATGAACTAATGAAACTGTAGGGAGGAAGTTACGGTGTTTGATATTGATAAAACTAAATATCAGGAACTGATGCAGGAAACTTTCTACAAAAAGCTTGGAAAGGTTTCTAAGATAGTCGGACTTACAGTAGAGTCTATAGGACCTGATGCCAAGCTTAATGATTTATGTAAGATATATTCGGCAGATAAGAAACAGGTTGTAAACGCAGAGGTCGTTGGATTCAGGGAATCAGTTGTATTGCTGATGCCATTTGATAATGTGGATGGAATCGGCCTGGGATGCGTCGTGGAGAATACTGGCAAGCCATTAGGTGTAAAGGTTGGATTTGGAATTCTTGGACATACGCTTGACGGACTTGGCAATCCAGTTGATGGAACAGACCTTGGACTTACTGAGGAATATTCAGTTGAAGCTGAACCACCAGATCCTATGTCAAGAGTCATAATAAGCGAAGTGCTTCCACTGGGAGTTAAGGCTGTAGATGGACTTTTAACTGTTGGTAAGGGACAGCGAATCGGAATATTTGCTGGTAGTGGTGTTGGCAAGAGTACTCTTATGGGTATGTTTGCGCGTAACACGAAAGCGGATATCAATGTTATAGCTCTTATTGGAGAGCGTGGACGAGAGGTAAGAGAGTTTGTTGAACGAGACCTTGGTGAGGAAGGCATGAAACGAAGTGTCCTTGTTGTGGCAACTTCAGACAAGCCGGCACTTATCCGTAACAAAGCAGCCAAGACAGCTACAGCGATTGCTGAGTATTTCAGGGATCAGGGCAAGGATGTACTGCTGATGATGGATTCACTTACACGTTTTTCCATGGCACAGCGAGAGATTGGACTTGCCTCTGGCGAACCGCCAGTTACAAGAGGATATCCACCTAGCGTATACAGTGAGATGCCTAAACTGCTTGAACGTGCAGGTATGTCGGAAAAAGGTTCTATAACAGGATTGTATACAGTCCTTGTTGATGGTGATGACTTTAACGAACCAATAACAGATACTGCACGAAGTATCCTTGATGGACATATAATGCTTTCACGAAAGCTTGGACATAAGAATCATTATCCGGCTATTGATGTACTCCAGAGTATATCAAGATGCATGGGACAGATTGCGAGCAAAGAACATAAGAAGATGGCAGGTCGTCTTAAGAATGTTCTTGCTACATATAATGAGGCGGAAGACCTTATTAATATCGGAGCTTATAAGAAAGGCAGCAATAAGAATATTGATTATGCGATTTCTAAGATAGATGCAGTTAATGCATTTCTTATGCAGCAGACAGATGAGAAGTTTACATTTGATGAGGAACTTCGTATGCTCTATGATATATTTGCAGATTATGATGAAGAGTAAAAGTCTGGTTATTTAAGGAGGTCGACTTCTTATGGCAAAATTTGTGTATCGTCTTCAGAACGTACTTGATATCAAGATAAGGCTGGAGACACAGGCAAAGACAGAATTTGCCACTGCAATGAATCTTGTCAGGACAGAGGAAGAAAAGCTGGCGCAGCTTGTTAATAGAAGACAGCAGTACCAGGAAGATATCAGGAAGAAATCTCTTGGCAAGGTAGATGTTGTACAGCTAAAGATTGGCGGCGAATCAGTCAAAGCAATTGAAGAGATGATGAAGCAGCAGGCTGTTAAGCTAAGAATTGCCGAGAGAAATCTTGAAAAGGTACGCGAACAGCTCAATGAAGCTGTGAAAGACAGAAAGATACATGAGAAATTAAAAGAAAAAGCATTTGAAGAGTTCAAGATGGAACTTAACAATGAGGAAAAGAAGGAAATTGACCAATTGGTAAGTTTTACCTATAATGATAAAGGAAAAAACACTGATTGATGAGAAATGGAGACAGGGATGGCTAAGAAGAAGAAGTCTGAGGACGAATTAGATCTCGAAAAAAATGATGACGAAGAAAAAGGCAATGGCTTTGTCAGCTTTTTGCTGGCGTTAGTTATAATCGTTGTATGGCTTGTTATATTCGCACTTCTGATTAAGATGGATGTTGGCGGAATAGGTTCTATGTTAAGACCTGTTCTTAAAAATGTACCGGTTGTTAACAAGGTGCTTCCTGAGATGAGCGATGAAGAGCTTATGGAGGAGACTGGATACAAGTATAAGAGCCTTGCAGAAGCGATAGACAGAATTAAAGAACTTGAGGGTGAGGTTGCTAATTATCAGAACAATGATAATTCATCATCTGACCAGATAGCACAGCTTCAGGCAGAGGTTGCCAGACTTAAAGTATATGAGGATAATCAGGAAGATTTCTTAAAGCAGAAGGAAGAATTTGACAAGCAGGTCGTATTCAATGACAATGCTCCTGATATATCTGAGTATAAGTCATGGTATGAATCAATATATCCGGATAACGCGGCTAAGATTTATAAGGAAGTAACAGAACGTTTACAGTTCTCTAAGCAGGTTCAGGACTGGGCAACAACTTATTCTAAGATGGATGCAGATAAGGCTGCGGCTGTTATGGAAGAGATGACAGGTGATGCATATGTTGTAACAAGAATACTTATGTGCATGACACCTAAGCAGAGGTCAGCAATTATGCAGGAGATGGATCCAGTGTATGCTGCTAAGCTTACTGTAATCATGTTCCCATCAAAGGTTAATTAGATTTTATCAGATTAATATGTTAGAAATATTCGGAAAAAGCTAAAGTTTTTTTGGCTTTTTCCGATATTTTATTTGATAGGGATATTTAGGCATATTTCTATCAACTATAATTATTATGAAAGGAGGCAGACAAGATGGTAAGTTCCGCAATAACAGGAACAGCAAGCATACCTGCACAGGATACTGGCGTTAACCAGACAACAAAGTCTAATGGTTCTGGCACAGATTTTTCAGCAGTATTATCCAAGTCAGTTGCTAACAATATGTCAGGCGCTAATAAGAATAATTCATCAGCGATGAATATTACAACTGCTAAGAAGTCAGATACAGATTCTAAGACAAGTGTAAAAGATACATCAACTGATAATGTTAAGACTGACAATTCATCTAAGACTAAAGATGTTGAAGCTGACAATACATCCAAAGCTGATAACAAAGATACAGTATCTGATAAGATTGATGATGCAGGAAGCAAGATTTATGATGAAATCAAGAAAGACTTTGATGTAACTGATGAACAGCTCAAAGAAGCTATGGAGACACTTGGACTTACTATGGCAGATTTGCTTATTCCTGCTAATATAACCCAGCTCGTTGTTGAGGTTACTGGAAGCCAGGATGCAATAGCTATTGTAACTGATGAGAATCTCTCAGCAAACCTTATGAATGTTTTAGGTGCGCTTGATAATGAATTAGCTGGTCTTTCATCTGAATTGGACATGCCAGTTGAGGCTATCAAAGAATTTATTGAGAATGCAGCCTCAGGAGCTGCAGTGGCAGCTACAGAGGATGAGACTGTGACATTGGCAAAGAATACTGATGATGTAAGTCAGGCAGCCTCTGATACAGCAGTGGCAGATAATGCTGATGCGAAAGATGTATCTATGAGCGATGTGATTGCAAAGAAGCTTGTTGTGAATAATGATGACAGTCAGGGCAAGACAGGAACTGATGATGGCAGGAGCAATAACACATATGGCAGAAGCAATGACTCTGTAAAGGGTGAGAATGCAGCGATACCTACAGGTAATAATATCGTTAATGATATCCAGCAGAGTTTTGAAGCAGCATTTGACAATGTAGATTACAGAGTTAATCCGGCTGATGTTGTTGACCAGATTGTTGAGTCAATCAAGCTTAATTCGACATCAGAGTTGAAGAGCATGGAGATACAGCTCAATCCACAGAATCTTGGCAAGGTTAATTTACTTGTATCTGTAAGGGAAGGTGTTGTTACAGCACAGATATCTGCAGAGAATGAACAGGTCAGAAAAGCACTTGAGAGTCAGGTTATTACTCTTAAGGAGAACATTGAAAGCCAGGGTATTAAGGTTGATGCTGTAGAGATTGCAGTACAGACTAATGCATTTGATTCTAATCAGCAGTTTGATGGACAGAAGCAGGAACAGGCAAAGAAAACATCAAGAAGAATAAGACTTGATGGCTTTGATTACTCTGATGATGAAGAAGATGAAGAGCCTACTATTAATTACAATGAAAACAGCAGTGTTGAATACACAGCATAGTATTAGATTAGCAAAGGAGGCATAATATGGTAACTTCTAATGTCGTAGATGGCAAAATCCAGGATTCAGACAGCTATAGTAATGTAAGTTCTCTTAATAAAAATACTAAGAAGAATAATTCGGATCTGGATGTTAATGATTTCTTAAAGCTTCTTGCTGCACAGATGCAGTATCAGGATCCGCTTGAACCAACAGATAATACACAGTATATTGCACAGATGGCTACTTTCACACAGGTATCAGCTACTACTTCAATGAACGAAAGAGTCCAGCAACAGACAGCTTCTAATCTTGTTGGAAAGTATGTAATTGTACAGAGTGGTATTGATGCTACACAGCTTGTGGCTGGTAAAGTCCAGAGCTGGGAAAAGATTGATGGTACAATTTATCTTAGAATTGACGATAAACTGTATGATATTGAAGATCTTGACAGAGTTCTTGATGATGATTACTACAAGAAGCTTTTACAGGGCTCAACAACAGGTGGTACAACAGGCAGTGGTACTACAACTGGAAGTACAACAGGAACAGACAATAAAACTGACAGCACTGATAAGACAGAAGAAAAAACAGAAGATAAGACTGAGGATTCTGGAAAAGAGTAATTTCTTGTTGAATATGCCGATATATAGGTGTAAAGTTATATGGAAAAGAGGTGTCACTTATGAATAATATCATGATGGGTGGATATACATCTATCCAGCAGGCAGCAAGTTCGCTGAATGGTAATATTAATCGTGAATCCAGCGGGACATCTGATGTTTCTTTTCAGGATATTCTTAGACAGACCAAGGAAAGCATTAAGGCAGCAGATAAGACAGAGCAGTCTGATGGTGTCAGATTTTCAAAACATGCTGATGCAAGGCTTAGACAGAGAGATATTCAACTGTCAGATGAGCAGATGACACGTCTTAATGAAGGAACTCAGAAGGCTGGTTTAAAAGGTATCAAGGAATCATTGGTAATCCTTGATAATCTTGCGTTCATTGTTAATACAGAGAACAGAACTGTTGTTACAGCGATGGATTCTACTAATAATGACGAGAATATATATACCAATATTGATGGAGCTGTTATTATATAGCTGGACCTTTAAGGAGGCTTATAATCCCTGAATGCCAGATGGGATTAAGATTAAACAGCTTATCATAGTAAAATTTTGGAGGTACAAATCCTATGATGAGATCATTGTTCTCTGCTGTGTCAGGTTTAAAGGCACATCAGACAAAGATGGACGTTATCGGTAATAATATTGCCAACGTCAACACAGTGGCTTTCAAGTCACAGTCAGTAACTTTTAGTGATGTATATTATCAGACTACACAGACTGCATCAGGTCCAACCAGCGATGGCAGCAAGGGTGGTACTAATGCCAAGCAGATAGGTCTTGGTTCAACAGTTGCAGCTATCTCAACAGCTATAACTTCACAGGGTGCCACAGAGCGTACAGATAATACCTGGGATGTATGTCTTTCTGGTAATTCATTCTTTATTATTAATAATAACGGAAGCACATATTTTACAAGAGCCGGAGATTTTAAGATTGATACTAATGGTGCTCTTGTTACATCTGGTGGATGTAATGTAATGGGATGGTATGCTGACTCTGATACAGGATTGATTGTTAAGGATAAGGTACAGGCTTTATATCCACAGAGTTCAAAATATACTTTCACAGAGCCGGAAGCAACTAAAAGTGTTACAATTACAGGTAATATTGATGCGGCTGCTACAGGTGATGCAACAACAACTGTATCGTTTTATGATTCTCTGGGTAACAGATATCAGGCTAGTCTGACTCTTACTCCGGATAAAACAACTCCATCTAAGTATACAGTTAAATGTGGTGCTATTACAAAGAATGGACAGAAGACTAATTTGACAGCAGAAACAATTACTGGAGATATTACATTCAATGCTAATACAGGTAAAATTGATGTTGGTACAGGTAATACTGGCACATTTACATTGGGAGGATTTAAGGCGGATAAAGCTAAAGTTCCAGATGGTGGCGTTGATTGCAGTGCTGATGTTGCTAATATAACAAATCCTATAACAGTAGATTTTTCATCACTTACAAGATTTAATGAGACAACTAATATTAAGGACAGCATGGGTATTAAGAATGCTTCAACTGGTGGAGTTGATGGCGCTGGTAAAGCTGTTGGTACTATGACATCAGTTGGTGTTAATGATAAGGGCTGTATCGTAGCTAACTACAGCAATGGTGATGTTAAGACTATTGGACAGATTGCTGTTGCTACATTTTCTAACCCGGCAGGTCTTGAGAAGGTTGGAGAGAATATGTATGCTGCAACACTTAACTCAGGTGAGTTTAATGGAGTTGGTGAGGAAGTAAATGCATCAGGCGGCAAGATGAGTTCTGGATATCTTGAGATGTCTAACGTAGACCTTTCTGACCAGTTTACAACTATGATAACAACACAGAGAGGTTTCCAGGCTAACTCAAGAATTATCACAGTGTCTGATACAATGCTTGAGGAGCTTATCAACCTTAAGAGATAGTAGCAAGTAAGTAGCCATTTTTCAAAGAAAAATGAGCGGATTACGAATGTTTTTGAGGAT
>ERZ1034882.145-NODE-145-length-41851-cov-13.070629_pt1 | contig 41851 bp, 66 predicted proteins | sample MGYA00520606_ERZ1034882 | MGnify/ENA primary metagenome ERZ1034882 (study PRJEB33766, sample SAMN09781726) | gut metagenome | biome: gut microbiome | host: Homo sapiens | place: Madagascar | study: EMG produced TPA metagenomics assembly of the PRJNA485056 data...
CTGTCTGCATAGACCAGTCCCAGTTGACCGTTCCCTGATTCGTGTTCCGCAGCAGGTTCCGCCCGCCGACGGCGATGCCGTCAACCTTGTCCGTCACATACAGCTGCAAATACTTGTTCCCGCGAATATCCATCGCGTTGATCGAATTTATAGTCGCTTCCCGCGCGAACAGCGTGTCCACGTCGATGTTGGCCGCGATGAGCTGCTTGATGGTCGCGTTGTTGGCAAAGATGTCGTTGGCATTGAGGCATGCCGCTGTGACCGTGCCTTCGATGATCTTCTCCCCGGCGTTGATGGAAAGGTCTTTCACGTCGCTGTTCACGACCTGCTTTTTCTCGGTGACGATGTTCCCATTCGCGTCCACGGATACGGAGTAAAACGAGCCGTCCTGCCCCTTGACCAGCAGCTCGCCCACGCTCAGGCTGACCATATTCGCCTCGGTGACGGCCAGCCGCGCGATATGCAGCTTGTCGCCCACACCCGCGGTAAATATGGCCGTGCCCGCCACCAAGTCCTTGATATGCGCCCAGTCGATGTCCGCCACGGCGATCTTCGCCGCCGCAATGCGCGCGACTTCCGCCTCCAGATCGGTGATCTGCGCCGACTTGATCTCCGCTTCGCCGATCTTGGCCGTCGCGATATCCGCGATGGCCGCAGACAGGGACGTGATCTGCGCCCAGTTGATATTGGCCGCATTGATGTTCGCCGTCGTGATCTGCGCCTTGGAGATATTCGCGATCTGCGCCGTCAGCTCGGCGATCTGCGCCCAGTCAATATTGGCCTCCTTGATGTTCGCCGTGGTGATCTGCGCCACGGCCAGTCTGGCGAGGTCGGCATACAGCTGATCCGTCGTCACGCTGCCCGCCACGATCTCGTGGATGTCCGCCCGGATGGCCACGATGCTGTCCGCCGCCAGCTGCTCAATGGCCGCCTGGGCGATCTTCGCGTAGCCGATGGTGGCGTTCTTCAGCGCCGCCTGTCCGTCCAGGCTGTTCGGCAGGATTTTGTTTCCCGGCGTTGTCCCTCGGGCGATGTCAAAGCCATATACCTGCGTTTTCAGGTCGGTCAGTTGTCCCAGCCTGACCTTTTTGTATCGTCCACCGTTGGGATACATCGCGTCGTAGGTAAATCCCGTCATGCGCAGCTTTGCGTCGATCCCGGAGCGGGACGACACCACACGCACCGTGTCTCCCATGTGGATGGTCTGCAGCGCCGCATAGGCCGCGTAGCTCTCCGAGTGCCTGTTTTCCAGGATGACAAAGTCCACGTCGAGGCCGACCGTTACCGCATCCAGCGCGTTGTCCGCAAAATCTGCCGTTGCCAGCTCTCTGAGTTTGGCATAGGCGGCCGCGTTGTCCTTGTACTCGCCCTCGTTCTTCCCGACGCTCACGTCGTATTCGATTTCCTTGCTGTGGATCACCGGGATACTCGCCGCCCGCGGCGTTTCCACATACTCGCCGTTGGGCAGCGGCAGCGGGTCACCATTTTTGTCCTTGCCCACCGGCACGATGCGGGTAATGGTGGATTCCACGTTCTTCTTCAGCGTCGCGCCGGTCATGTTTTTCGCGTGCCGGATTTCCACGCCGTTGTCCCTCGTCTCGTCCTTCAGGATAAACACGTCGTAGTTGTCCAGCACGATCTTCGCACCCGTCTGGTCGGCCACGCCGACTTCACTCTCCAGCAGACAACTGGCGATTCCCTTGCGCCCGTAATCGCCGGTGACCGTCCCCTCTGCGTTGCAATAGACCGTAAAATCATGCGGATCGAGCGCCCGCGCCAGCAGCTGCGCGCAGACCTCACCGACCGCCGCGCCGTCCGGGGAATAGTCACCCTTGACTGTGTTGTATGCGAGATCGTAAAAGATGTGCTTGGCCGTGACGTACACCAGACCGGCTTCGTCGTCCGTTTCCACCTCGCAAATGCGAAAGAGCTGTTCGCGGGTCTGCCGCGGCTCGATGCACTTGCTGACGTTCTCGGTGCCGCTTCCGGAGACGTTTTCCGTCTCCGTGCGCACCACCTGCAGGCGCTCGTTGCTCATCCATCCCGACGCGCCGCCCTTTACGATCACCACCTGCGCCCAGTCGCCGGAGACGCTCAGCCGCACGACCTCCGTTCCGGGCGCATAATAGCCCAGCACCTTTGCGCTGGTGCTGGGCTTCGCGCGCAGTCTCAGCCGCTTGCCCGTGTAGGTTTTCACTTTGCAGATCGTCCGCGTGGCCGTCTTGCCCGACGCGCCCGGGTTGTCCAGCACGCGGATTAGCGGCGTTTCGCGCACCGGCGCGGGCGCGCGGATGATGTTGTATTCGGCGAGATTGAGCCATCGCCCATCCTTGTCCATCGGATGGGTCATGCTCAGCTCCATCATTCCGTTTTCTTCGCCTTCGATTGTGCATTCCGTAGGCTGCAATACGCACAGACCCAGCGTCGAAAAGTCCGTCTCCCGGCTGTCGTAGATCGTAATCATAGCACCCTCCATCTCGGCGTGATCGAAATCCTGGTCACATTCCCGTCCACCGAAATCATGTTGGCCCCCGGCTTCAGCAGCGGGAAGTCCGTAAAGGACGCGCTGCTGTTCAGCAGCGCTGTTTCCGTCAGATTGAGGCACTCCATCAGCTCGCTGTCCACGATAATGCCGTCGGTCAGTCCCACAAAGCTCATCTGCTGGGCGTTGATGTTGACCAGTATGTCGCCCGTCGCCTCAATGCGGAGTCGCGGCTCCGACGCAATGCCGTAATTGTTGGTCAGCGTCGACGGAAAAGCTGTGAATTCCTGCGCTGCCGGCGTCGGCCAGACGTAGCGGTATGGATAAATGTACAGCGTCACCGTCAGCGTGTCGAAGCACTCGCCGCAGAAAAAGCGCTTGCCCTTGACCTGCGCGTCCAGCGAAACCCACATGGCGCGATCCGGCTCGTCACTGCTGACGAACCATCCCTCGCCGATCAGCCAGCCAAACACCTTTTCTCGCGTCTGCCCGAATACGTTGACCTGCATCGTGGTCTGATAGCCGTCGTAGCCGCCGTCGTCCAGCTCCACCGGTCCGTCGCGCCCGCTCACGTCGTAGCGCGTCACCTTGCGCCTCGGGCGCTGTATGGTGGGCAGCTCTTCCACCACCACGCCCATGTCGCGGCTGTCCTGCCCCGCGTACACAAAATACGGCTCATCCATTTACCAGCGCCCCTTTCCCGCGTTGATCCTCTGTGCGCGTATGGCCTGCGCCCGGCCCGTCGCCTCGCTGGTGGCGCGCGCGATGGCCTTGTCGTTGACCACCAGCGCCACCGGCGTGTCCTGCACCGCGCCCGCCAGCGCGTCGCCCATTTTCTGATAGTCAATTCCGCCCCAGCGCCCCACGCTGTCCACCGCCGGCACCGTGTAACTGCCGCGGTTCACCACCGCCTGCGCGCCGGAGATGATCTTGTTCATGTTCTCTTTCATCCCGGACAGCAACGAGGGCATTTCCAGTTTCGCACCCACGTCCATGCCGCGGATCAGCATACGGCCCACCTCGTCGCGCATTCTCTTAGACGGCGAGGCGATTTTCGCTTCGGCTTTGGCCGTTTTGATGGCGTTGGCAACAATCCTGCGCACCGTGCTGTAGAGCGTTCCCGTGCCGCTGTTCAGGCCGCTGGTGATGCCGGCGGTGATGGCTGCGCCAACAGGCCTTCCCTGTGCCTCCGCGTCGCTCTTTGCGTTCCCCACCGCGCCGATCATCTCGCTCACGCCGTCTGCCACTTCCGGGCCGCCGTCCTTAAGCGTGGTAGCCACCTCCGTGACCATGCTCTGCACGCCGGAGATCAGTTCCACCGTTGCCGGGTCGATCTCAACGCCGGTCGCGGCAATCGTGCTCAACAGGCCTTGTAGTTCCTCGTCGGTCAGATTGACGTTCTGCTGGATTTGCTCCATGCTGTCGCCAAAGCTCTGCGTCGCTTCCTCCCGCGCCGTTTGCGCCTCGGCTCGGAGTGCTTCGGCGTTCGCCAGTGCATTGGCCCTTTCATTTTCCAGCGCCGCAGAATACTCGGCGGCATGCTCGTCGAGCATTTCGAGCGCTTCCCACGCGCCCATCAGCTGTCCGTCGTCCCCTGTGACCAGTTGTTCCAGCTGTTCTTTCAGCGCTGCCGCTTCTTCTTCAGTTGCAGTGATGCTTTCGGCGACCGCATCAATTGCAGCCTCTGTATCGCCCGTTACTGGCAATGTGCGGTTTAATGCCAGCATTGCTTCGGACATTTTCCCTGCAACGTCTGCCCGCCTTTGTGCCGCATCCGCCTCCTGTTCCGTCGCATCCGCGCTGCTCATCGCGTCGTCATACGCCTGTTTGGCGGCGATCATCTGGTTATAGCTGTCGACCGTGGTATTCTTCAGGCCTTCCATCGTGACTTTCGCTTCCAGCTGATATCCCGTCATGTCCTCGCCAGCCTTGGCCGCTTCCGCCATTGCTGCCGCTGCATTCTTCAAGTCCTCAGCGCCGATTTTTTCATCGCCAAAAATCGTCGTATAGGCTTCGCCTACTATTTCAAAGTCATTATTTCTGATGCCGTCCGCCAATCCCATATTGGATTGCTGTGCGGCATCCAGCGCTTCTTCCAGCTCCCGTATTTTGCCTTCTGCGCCGGTGGCCTCTGTTTTCAGGTTCGCGATGTATTCATCCCAGCTGATGATCCCGGAGTTATACAGTTTCGTCTGCTCCCGCATCCGTTCGGATAGCTGATTGTTGGCTTCATCTATCTTCGCCTGCGTTTGCTGATCGAGAATTGCGTTTGCGGCTTCAACTGCTTCTTTATAATCGCCTGTAGCCGATGCCGCTGCCGCCAATGCCGTCGCATATTCGTTCAGGCTGTCGATGGTCGTTTCGGAGACCTCGAATTCGCCCGTGGCCGTGAACGTCTTCGGCTCCCATCCCAGCTCTTCAACCTTGTCAATAAAGGCCTGCACTTTTTCCGTGTCGCCTTCTGCCACCGCTGTCACCGTGATGGTTTTGTCTTCCAGATTTTCCAGCTGGCTCCCGTCTACCTCCACCGTCGTCTGGAGGTTGTCGTCCAGCAGCTTTTTCATCTTCTGGTAGCTCTCGCTGGTGGTGTCGATCTCCTTTTTCGTGCGGTTGAACGCCGCCACCAGCAGTCCCGCCGCCCCGACCGCGCCCATGATGGCCAGCGCCGCCGGGCCGAAGGTCGACGCGGCCATCGCGGCCTTGAGCGCCGTGATCAGCTTGAGCGTCTTGCTGAGCGTCAGTAGCATCGGCCCCGCCGCCGCCACCACCGCGCCGATGGTCAGAATCGTGTTTTTCGTTCCGTCGTCCAGCTCCGCCAGCCCCTGCGCCGCCCCCTGCAGCCAGCTCACGATCTCTGTCACCTTGGGAATCAGCAGCGTGCCGAAGGTCTCGCCCAGCTGCTTGACCGTCTGCCCCAGTTTGCGGCTCTGGTTGGACAGGCTGTCGCCCGTGCGCGCGAAGTCGCCCTGGGCGTTGGTCGTCTGCGCCAGCACGTAGTTATAGCGCAGCGTCACCTGCTCCGCCTGGGTCATGGATGTAATGTTCTTTGTAATCCCCTGCGACAGCGCGTAGGCCTGAAGGTTCGCCTGGGTCATGACCACGCCGAGGTTTTTCAGGCTCTCCGTCTCGCCGGTGAATACGCTCTTCAGCGCCGTCTGGGCCATGTCGATGGATATGTTTTTGAAGCTCGCCATGTCCGCCGCTAGGCTGCTCAGCTCCATCGCCATGTCGGCGGCGGCCTCCTGCCCGAAGCCCATGCCCGTGGCCATGTCGCCGTACAGGCTCGCCATATCCAGCGCCGTGGAGCGCGCCACGCCCATCGTCTCGATGGAGCTCTGCGACCACTTGTCTACGCGGTCGTAGAACTGTCCGAACACGACCTCGGTTTTGCCCACCGTCTCCACCAGATCGGCCGCGCCCTTGGTGGCCGCGGTGTACATGGCCGCGATGGGCGTGGTGATGTATTTGCTCCATCCACTGCCGATCTTTTCGGCTTGCGCCTGCACTTCGCTGACCAGTCCTCCGATGCCTTTTTTGACTCGGTTGACCTCATTGATTGCCAGCGTGCCGTCGGCATTGATTTTTATGCTAAGGCTCGGAAGCGCCAGTTCCGCCATCTCTATTCACCGCCATTCATTCGCGCGATCAGCCGCTGCATCCCCTTTTTGTCCATCTTGGTCTGCTTGTAGCGCTCGCAGTCGTCCAGATATTCCCGCCCGGCCTCGGTCTCCATCAGCCGGTCAATTTCCCAGTTTTTCCGGCACAGCATAAACATGTCGCAGGGCAGCTTCAGCACCTCTTTCATGCCCATGCCCGTGTATTCCATTACGGCATGGATGCCGCGCATCAGCTCCCCGTCGCCGTCCTCGTCCTCTCCGGGCTTGCGCGGGAGCGCTAGGTAGGGTTTCCCTGCAGCTCCAGCATAAACGCCGTGTAGGCGTTCAGTATGGCCTGCTTCACCTTCAGCGAGAGCTTCCGCACCGATTCCGGAGCAAATTGCACGCCGTCCGTGTTGTCGTTGAGGATCATCGCCGTGAGGCCATCCAGCGCCGCCAGCGCCTTTTCCGCCTCGGTGTGCTCGTCGATGTCGCGCAGCTTGATCAGCTCGATCACCATGCCCTGTCCGGGCTTGCGCACGTGGATCACCTGGCCGTCCATCATCGTGATGTCCAGCGTCTCCTCCTTGAAAACCGACAGATCGAGAATCATGATTTATTCCTCCTGCAAAATCGAGGGCGGGCGCTCCCGCCCTCGCGCGTCGCGTCGTCTTACGCCTCCGTCTTGGCCGTCTCCTCGGCGATGGTCAGAATGGTGGTGTCCACGCCGTTGCTCTCGCCGTTGAAGGTCAGGTCGACCACCGTCTCCTTGTCCTTCATGAAGGACAGCGTCAGCGGCGCGATGTTGGTGCACACCATGCCCACATACGTCTTGAGGCCCGTGTCCTCGTCCTCGTAGACGAAGGCCACGAAGAAGCGCTTCAGCGCGGACTTGCCGCCCGTCAGCTTCAGCGTCACGAGGCCCGTCGTCGACGTGGTCGCCGCCTCTTCGGTCACCGCGCCCACGCTCAGCAGCGTCGCGAGGCTCTTGATGGTAAAGGTCAGCAGGCCGGTCTTCATTTCCGCGTCCGCCTTGACCTGGAACGTACGACGCACCATGCCGATGTCGTCCTCGATGGTGTACGTCTCCGGGGTGTAGGTCACCTCCGCGCCGCCCTGCGTGTAGCCGATCAGATTGTCGTCCACGCACAGCGTTTTGAAATCAATCGCGCCGGAATCCCACGCCTTCGAATACCATTTGCCGGCGCCCATCACAACTCTTTCTTTTTCAGCCGCCATGTTTTCTCCCTCCTCTGATTACAACCTCATAGTAGGCGATCCGGATATGCCGGTCGCCGTCGTTCAGCCACCCGCCGCCGTTGCGGGCGCAGGTAGTCACCGTGTTTGTCAGCGCATCGTCGCCCAGCGTCACCAGCGCCTCGTCCAGCTTCCCCTCCAGCTCCAGTCCGCGTTCCATCGTGTCCGTCACAATGGTCGCCTTGACCCGCGCCGTCCGCTTGGCCTTGTCGTAGGCGATGGTGTTGATGTCGTAGATCACGCACTCGCCGCCGTATCCCGTGTGGTTGGCCAGCAGCGGAACAGGCTTCAGCGCGGCGCGCATTTTTTCGATAAAGCTCTTCACGATGTCAGCCTCCCAGTATGGATTGAAAAATCTGGAGCACGCGCGGGCGCTTTACGTCGACCGCGTCCTCCAGAAACGGCACGGCCTTGTTGCCGCTGGTCTGATGCCAGTGGCCCAGCGCGTCCTTGTAGGCCCAGGGCACGTCCCTGCGGCCCATGCCGGTGCGGGAATAGATGCCCGTGCCCTCGTGGACAAACGCCGCGTAGGTGTTGTCCGTGCCGACCACGCCGAAGCTGCGCGCGCCGTCGATGGCGGTCTTGTGCGCAATGCTCGACCGCAGCGGCGCGTCGTTTCCGATGTGCTCGTCGGCCTTGGGCGCGCGCGCCTTTGCCTCGTTTTCTATTTCGATGCAGCTCAGCTCCACCGCCTGATGGAGGCGCGCCACGATCTCCGCCGCCGCCGCGTCCATCCCTCGGGCGAATTCGTCCGCGTTGATCCTGACGTTCATCCCACCACCGCCTCCTCCGCCGGGTCATCGCGCGCGAGGTACAGCGTGCGCATCCTCGGGCCGTCGGCGACGTACTGCACGCGGTAGCCGCCGAAGCGGTCTCCCGTGCGCACGTCGTCGTAGGTCACACCCGTGTGGGTGGAATCGATGCGCAGCACCTGGTTCAGCTCGTTCCGGCTGCCGCCGGCCACTGAGACGGCGGCCCGAATCGTGCCCACTGCCTCCCAGCTCGCCACCTGCTCGCACAGGTCGTTCAGCCTGTTGACCTTCCGCTCAAGGGTGTACGGCTTCATCCGCTGCATCATAAGAGCTTCACCTTCCTGTAGCGGTACAGACTGCGCTTCAGCGTCTCCGGCCAGTCGGTCAGCAGCGTCTCCGACTGCCCCGAAAAGGACTGGCCGCTCAGGCCCTCCGCGCCCAGCTGATTGTAGCGATAAGCCGTCATCTGCATCAGCAGCCCGTCCGCCTCCTCGGGCACGTCGCCGCGGCTGCACGTAGACAGAAAATCCTGCTCGGATTGCTCCAGCAGGATTTCAATCTTTTCCTCGTCGGCGTTGGGAATCAGCCTGCTCAGCCGAAACTTGAGCCGGGCCAGTCTCTCGTCGGTCATGTCGTCCTCCTTAGCCGGCCGTCGCGGTCTTCGCGTCGGAAACGGCCATCGCGTAGCCCTTGACGCAGGCGCGCACCGTCACCTTGTCCCCCGTAGCCACCTTGGGCAGCGTGCCGCTCCATGTCGTGCCGGAGACCACCGCCTTGCCGACGAGGTTGCCGTTGACCAGCATCTCCACCGCCGCGCCCTCCGCGCACGTGCCGCCCACCGATACGTCGTCGCCCGCCACGATGGAGGCCGTGGTGATCGTCGGCTTCGTGCCGGCCGGGGCGATGATGACGCACTCGGTCTCGTCCGTAAACGCCACCACGCCCACCTGACGGCCGTACAGGGTATTGATGCGCTTGTTCCTGTCGCGATCCTGCTCCGTCTCCACGTCCTTCTTGCGGAAATAGGTGACGGCCTTCTTTGTCGCGATAATGACGCAGTTGTCCGGGATCAGCTTGTTGCCGATCACGGGCACGCCCGCCACCGTGCCGATATAGCCGGTGCGCACGTAGCCCTCGGAATACTTCAGCTCGTCCTTCAGCGCCTTGCGCAGTTTGCCGCGCATGGCCGGATTGCAGAAGGCGAAAAGCGCCAGTTCCTCGTCTTTTTCCTTGTTGAATTTGCCGATCGCGTCCACAAAGTGGTCGAAGCCCGCCGTCTCGCTCGCGCCCACCTCTACATAGAGGGTCGCGTGCCAGTACTCGTCGTTGACCTTGCGGGACATCTTGTTCACCAGCGCCTCGCTCAGCTTGCTCACGCCGCCGTCCACCATGTACGGGTCGGTCATCTCATCCTCGTCGGTGTATACAAAGCGCGCCTGCGTGGTGCCCACGATGTATTCGCGCTGGTCGTAGCTCATCTCGATGGACTGGGTGTTGCCCTGACCCTCGGCCACGTCCTCCGCCTCGCCGGTGGCCTTGTAGACATTGATCTTCTTGGTCATGCCCGCCGTCTGGGTCAGGCTGTCGTCCACCGTCACATAGTCCAGCATGCTCAGTCTGGTTTCCAGCTGATCCTTGAGCTTGTTCTCAAGGACAAAGTTTTCATATCTCTTGTTTGCCATTGGTCATCATCCCTCCGTCATTTTTCTGTAGGTCTCCGGGTCGGTCTCGTAGAGCTTCTGCTGATCCATCAGCGGCAGCTTTCGAAACGCCTCCCGGGTCATCGTCGGCGCGGAGCCGCTTCCCCTGCCCGGCGCGCCGCCGGTCAGGCGCTCCTTCACGCCAGCCTCCACCGCCTTGCGATACGCCGCCTCCAGCGTGTCCAGCCGGGTTTTCATCTCCGCTTCGTCGTCCGTCAGCGCGATCAGATCGGCCAGTTCCGTCGCGATGCCTCGGGTGGACAGCTCCGCCATCACCGCCTGCCGCGTCTTGTACTGGCTCAGCTCCTTCAGCTGCTCCTGCATCTCGGCGATCTGCTGATCCTTTTCGGCCATCGTCCGCTCCTGCTCGCTCAGGCCCGACAGGCTCAGCTTTTTCTCGTACTCGCGCTTCTGCTTGGCCAGCGCCTGGGAGACGCGCTTGTCCGTCTCCGACTGGAGCATCTGGAGCATCTCGCTCTGGGTATACGTCCGCTCCTTGGGTGCGTCCGTCTCCTTCGGCTTTTCCGTTCCGGCCGGCTCCGGTTCGCCGCCGTCTCCATCGGGCGCGTCCGCGCCCTCCGCAAACAGCTGCAGATTCATCCATCTCTTCCAAACCTTCTCCATTTTCTGTTCTCCTTCCGCGCGTCCTGTGCCGCCGCATCAGTCCGTGTCGTTTGGTCGGTTGTTCTTTTTCGCCCGCCCCCGCCAAAAAGGGCATACAAAAAGCCGCATCTCTCGATGCGGCCTGATGCCGGTTGGTTAATCCATGTGGTTTTTGCACTCCATGCAGATTTTCGCCTTCTCCGGTGTCCACTCCATTCCCACTGGGAGTTCGTACTCCGGCGACGTTTCCTCTGCGACGAGGCAGATGTCAAAGCAAACCTCGTTTTCAATTATCCCACCCATGAGCGGGCACTGCACGTCCGGATAGTCATACTGCTTTTCCATTGTCATTTTCCTTTCATCTTCAGCATTACATCCATCATTTTTTGTACATCCGGCTTATAGTCAGATGCCCTTACCGCCGTTCGTATTGCCTTTTTGCCCGGTTTTACATAGGCTGCTCCCTTTTCCGAGTAATAATTCACATATCGCCCATCATTGCGGACTATTTGTACGATCGCTTCTCGCATGTACTCCATCGCTTCTTCCCGCGAAATGTCCCGCCCTCTGTCGCCGTGTACATGATCTGCATCAAAGCCGATGCTGTTATAGTATTCGGGCAGTTTCGGCTTTTCGAGCGTTCCCTTGATCTTCGATTCGGCCTTCGCTCTGATCAGCGCCGACGCATAGCTGCGCTCTTTCTCCGGGTTTCCTGCTATGGTTCTATTATACCACGTTTCCGGCGCGTTAACAACGGTTTTGGGCTGTTTTGCTTCGATTTGCCGAATTTGTGCAGCCTTCGCCGCCTCTTCTGCCGTCTCCCCCTCGCCGTCGCAGGGCACCACCTCGCCCGGCAGCTCCACCACGCCCTGCCAGACGCAGCGGCAGCGCGGGTGCGCCGGCATGGTCGGCGCGGTGTCGATGTGCCAGACCTTGTTCGCCCGGCTCTTGCAGATTTCGCACTCCCGCCCGTCCTCGGGCGCGATGCACCAGCGCACCTTGCGCAGCCCCGCGCTGCGATAGCGCTGCACCGCCGCGTTGTTCATGACATAGGAGGTCTCCGTGTCCACAATCCGGGCCGCGTCGTTGTAGCTGACGGAGAAGTCTTCCATCAGTCGCTTTTTGATGTCGCTCATCCCGCGCCCGCTGACCAGCATGTCCTCCATGTCGCTGCGGATTCGCTCCGCGATCACGCCGGTGTTTTTCCATAGGCGCGCGGAAAAGCACTCCCCCGACCACGCCGTGTTGATGACCGCTGTTGGATCGGTTCCCACCCGGAACATGCCCGCGTTTTCGCCGGTGTATCGGCTGACGTCCGCGCCGATGGTCTCCCGGAAAACCCTGTCCAGACAGCCTGTGATCTTGTCCACGCCGATCCGCGGCGTTTCCGTGGCAAACTGCCGAAGCTCCTTTTCCAGATCCTTCCATCGGCTGTATTCCCAGAGCTGCGTGCGGGTAATCATCTCCCCGTCGCCCCAGTCCACCTGCCCGTACAGCCGCTCCATCTGGGCATATATGCGCCTGTACTGCCGCTGATACAGCGCCTTCAGCTCGGCGTTGGTGGCCTGGGCGTTTCGGTGGGCGCGCTTCTCGTCCTCGATGGCGCGCCGAAGCCAGTAGTCGCTCACGGCTGCTCACGCTCCGCCGCGTTCTGCGTCCCGCTCACCGCCGCCGACATCGCGTCCATCTCGCCGGCGGTGAAAAGGCTCATGCCCGCCTCCCGCTCCTGGGCCAGGCGCTCCTTTTCCACGTCCTCGTCGATCTCGATGGGCAGTATGCTGCGCTTGGTCTCGTCGCTGACGATGCTGCCCAGCAGGCTCACCGACTGCGCCACCTCCTGCAGATTCTGCGGCAGCGCGCGCTTAAACGTGATGGTCACGCTGCGCCAGTCGTAGCTTCCGCGCCCCATCACCCGCCAGATATTGCACATCAGCTCGATGCGCCGCTGGAGCCCGCGCTTAAACTCCCGCTCCTTGCCCTTGGCGATGTTTTCAAAGGCCAGCAGCTTGTATCGGATGGCCACGCCGCTGGCGTTTCCGGCAAAATTCTCGTCCGACATGTCGGGCACGCCGGAAAAGCGATGAATGTCCTTGTCCAGCCGCGTCTTGATGTTCTCCGCCGCCGCGTCGTTGGTCTGCTTGATCAGCCAGGACGCGTCCCCGTCCTGCGGCAGCAGCATCACGCGGTTCTTCTTCATGGCGGTGATGTCCTCTTCATCGGTGCCGCCCATCCCCCGGAGCATCAGATACGCGTCGGAAAAATACTCGTCGTCGTTGAGCGCGTCGGACTGCATCAGGTCGTAGCCGTCGATCAGGCTGATCTCGCTTTCAAAATCGCCCATTATGCGGCTGTTGTTTTTGAAGGCGATGGCCGGCACGTCTCCGAAATAGTGCGCCTCGTCCGACACAAGCGTCAGCCCCAGCCCGGGCAGGTCTGTGGTGTACACCCGCTTGGTCGTCGCCTCGTAGACCTCCACCCAGCGCGTCACCCGCGTCCCCGTCACCTCGGGCACGTCGTAGTAGCGGATCAGCGCCGTCAGCCGCTCCTCGATGTCGCTGCTCCACACCGCGATGCACCCGATGGGGTCGACGCGGTTGAATCGCACGCGCTTGTCGTCATCGATGTACAGAATTTCCGTGCCCACGCCGCAGATGGCCAGGTCCAGCGCCAGCTGGCTGTTCTCCGCCTGCTCGTCGTTGTAGCTGTAGTCGTCGTTGAGATTCTCCTCCAGCTTTTCGCCGCCGACGCCCGCCGTGTAGCTCACCGGCTCGCCCAGCAGATAGCCCGCGTACATGTTGGCGATCATCTTGGGATAGCCGTGGCTCGCGCGGTTGTTGGGCTTGCTCGGGTCGTCAAAGCGCCGATGGCAGATCGCGTGATTGCCGTCGTAGTAGTCAAAGAGCTTCTTTCGCCTCGCCGCCTCGGGCGCGTGTTTTCCCAGATACGCCCGGATTTCCAGCTCCGTCAGCCGTCCGTTTTCGTCCATGCTCGTCTCTCCCGTCACAGGCCCAGCAGGCCCTTGCTCATGCTCTGCAGTTTCTTCTTCCCGATCTGCGTTTCGAGGGCATATCTCGTCGCGTCGATGGTGTGATTGTTTTTGTCCGGATACTCGGCGATAAAGTTGCCGTTCTTGTCCAGCTCGTACTCATACGCCGAAAACTCCCTGGCGATATTCGGCGTGCGCTCCGGGTCGATGACGATCTCGCCCAGATCCTCCAGCCATCGCATGCCGTGCTCGATGCTGCCCGGCCCCTTTTTCACGCCGATGGTGCTGACCCCTCGGGCGTTGAGCTCCGCGATCATGCGCGGGTCGGCGCTGTCGCAGCGCACCGGCGCGTGTCCCGCCCGCCTGCGCACCGCCTCGGCCAGCCGATCCACGGAGTTTTTCGGCCCGTAGTATTCGTCAAGCGCAATGAGCGCCCGGCGGCGCTGGTCGTAGCCCCAGCGCACGAAAGCGTCCGGGTCGACGGCAAACCCGAAGTCCAGCCCGCAGTAGATCGTCGGAATGTCCTTCTCCGCCTCGGACAGCGCCCGGATGGTCAGGTTGTCGAATACGTTGCCGCCCGAGCCGGTGACCTCGCCCATGTACATGTTGCGCCACGCCCGCTCGTTGCTGGCCCTGAGCGCCTCGGCCTCCCGGATAAACTCGTCACCCAGCCACTCCCGCGGCACGTCCAGATAGCTGGATTTGTGCACCAGCCGCCGCTTTTTCGGCTGAAGCGCCTCCTTGTTGACCCAGCTGCCCGCGCTCCTGGGCGGGTTGTAGCTGTAAAAGGTCAGCGCGTCGAAGCCGCCGCGAATCACCGACGCGCGTATCGTCCGAATCGCGTCCGCGTCCCGGAACTCCGCCAGTTCCTCGAACCAGATTACCCCAAAATAGCCCCTGCGCAGCGCAATGGACTTGCTCTTCGCCGGATCGTCCGCGCCGCGAAACAAAATCCGCTGTCCGGTGGGCCGGTAGCGGATTTCCAGCGGCGAGAGCCGATATTCGAAATAGCCGTCCATTCCCAGCCAGCCGATGGCCTTGATGATCTGTTCGTACACCGATTCCCGCAGCGTCGCCGCCACCCGGCGATAGGCGATGGCATGGGCCTCGGGATTGCGCAGCAGCTCCAGAATCAGCTCAATGGCCAGAAAGCTCGATTTCGTCGAGCCGCGCCCGCCGCTCAGCCAGACCTCCGAGCACTCCCTCCGGCGAATGGCCCGATGCACCGGCAGAAACGTCGGCGCGATCAGCTTTCGCAGCCTCGCGTCACTCATGGCCGATCCTCCCCTGAGGCGGTTCGTCTTCGCCCGTGTCGTCGATGATGACCGGCACCGCGCCGTCCACCTTGACCACGTCCGTAAACATGCCCAGGTGCTTGCCCAGCAGCTCCAGTGCCCGGATTTTGTCCCCGAATTTGACCTCGCGCTCGGTGAAATCGTCGCCTGATTTTACTTTGACCGACTGGATCGCCGCCGTGTCGTCCCGGTCCGCGTCCTCGCGCACTCTGCCGCTGATGGGGTCGACCGCGTCCGTCGCGTTGGCAAACGCAATGCGCGCCAGCTCGTGCACCACCCGCTCCGCCGTCACGCCCGTCCGCTTCGACAGCTCGGCCATGCGCATCTCCACTGCCTCGCGCACCTGCGGCTTCCCCGGTCGCGCTCCGTCGATCCAGCTGGCGGCGTTCTTCGCCGTGGCCGGCCTGTAGCCCGCCCGCAGCGCCGCCGCGTAGGCGTTCAGGTCGATGAGATACTCGTCCACAAAGCGCCGTTCCTTTCCCGTCATTTTCGCCGCCATCCTTTCCGCGCGCCGTCACTTCCGCAATCGCCTGCGCTTTTTTCGCTATCCTCATTCGCGCGCGGGCGCGTGCCCGTGAGCGCTTTCCACGTTTTTCCACGTCAAAGACACAGCGCGCATTCTTTGCGCTCCGCTTCCCGCTTTCCGTGTTCTGTTTTTTTCGGCAGTTTAACTATACCACATTTCAAACCGGACATTCAAGGACATCTGCGGACATGTTCCCAAAAATCATGCCGTTCTGTCCATTCGACGCTCAAACGCCCGCAGCGCCTGCCCGTGCAGACGGCGCACCTGCCGCTCGCAGTAGCCCATTTTCTCCCCGATGCACGTAAAGGATTCTCCGCACAGATAGCGCAACTGAAGCAGCGTCCGGTGGGTCTCCTCGGGCATCTGGCCGATTCGCCCCGCGATCTCGTTCCACGCCCGCAGCAGTTCGGCGTTCTGCGCGGTCAGATCCTGCTCCATGTCCACGATCCGCGCCACGATCTCCGCGCGCCGGTCCGCCGTGCCGGAGCCGCAGCCCGCGTCCATGCCGTAGGCCGCCGTCGTCCGCTCCGCCAGCGCGCGCAGCCGGATCAGCTGCTCTGTCTTCGCCTCCGCCTGCCGCATCAGCTTCTGCGCCTGCCCCAGATATTCCCTCGCCGTCATGCCGCGCCTCTCCCTTCCGCCGCTCTGTTTTTAATCCTCAGCTTCGCCCGTATGTACGCGCCCGCGCAGAAGTCGCTCAGCGCCACCGTCGGCTCCTCCACCGTGCGATAGCCTGGATAGACCGCTTCAAAGATTTCCCGTCCCGCCCGCCGAACGTCCGCCGCAATCCGGCTCACCCGCCGGCGGGAAATTCGGCTGTCGCTGGTGGTGGTCGCCGGCTGCTTCAGATTTCGCGATCCCGACCAGCTCTTTTCCTTTCGGCTGTGCTGGCCGTTGGCCGATCCCTCCTGCTTGGCGATGTATTGAGCCACCGCCGCGATGCCCTTGTCGTCCGGCTGTAGCCGGTCGGCGTTGCAGTAGCCGTATGGCCAGAGCCGCTCGATCTCTCCCCGCAGCTCCTCGGGCACGCCGCCCAGCAGCACGTGGTGATGGTGCGTCTCCGGGCGCTCCCTCTGGCCCTCGTTGTTTCCCGCCCTGGTCACCGTCACCCGCAGCCACTTGAATTTCGACAGGTCGCATCCGTACCGGCGCAGCCGCCGCCGCACCCGCGCAAGCCAGTTGGTCAGCTCCCGCTTGGCCTCCTCCCGGGTGCGCTGGTCGATGGGGTTTCGGTCGCTCCGCCGATCCCAGTCCTCCACCTCGTAGGTCAGCGTCACGTGGAAATCCCCGCGTCCGAAATTCGCATGCGCCAGCTGCTCGCACCGCTCCTGCCGGCGCTTGTTGTTGTAGCGGTCGTATTTCCCTCGGGCGGCGACGCTCGCCTTCCCGCTGCGCAGCTCCTCCAGCCTGTCCTTCTGCGCCCGGCTGGCTCCGGATGAGATCAGCGGGTAGCAGCTCACATAGATAAATTCCCCCGCCCGCGTCGTCTTGGTGCGATAGGCGCCCACCGCCTCCTGGCACACCTCCGTGCTCGCCTTTGCATAGGCTGCCGCCAGTACTTCGTAGGCCGCCGCGTCGATCCTTCCCGCCGTCTTTTTCATCGTCTCGTCCTCCGATGCTCCATATATAATGTAAGAATTGTTACCACTCCATACAAGCCCCGAAAAGCGGGCCCGTCCCCGCTACAGGTTCCCGCCGCCGGGAATACGCAGGGAGACGCTCTCAAATCTCCCCGCGTACTGCTGGCAGCCACTTTAGCGCGTTAGAATGGCAGCTCGTCGTCCTCCACCTCGGTGAAGCCCTCCTGCGGCGGCGCCTCGCGCATGCTCATCTGATGCGCAGGCGCGGCAGGAGCGGTAGAGGCGGGGGCGGGAGCCGCTCCGCCGCCCTCCCGGCTCTCGCAGAACTCCACATTGTCCGCGATCACCTCAACGGCATAGCGTTTGGAGCCGTCCTGCGCCTGCCACGAGCGCGTCTGGAGGCTGCCCTCCACGCCCACGCGCATGCCCTTGTGAAAATACCGCGCGCAGAAATCCGCCGTCCCGCGCCACGCCACGATATTGAGAAAATCTGCTTCGCGCACGCCCTGCTGGTTGGCGAAGCGCCGCGGCACAGCCAAGCGGAAGCTGCACTGGGAGATGCCGCTCTGGGTCGTGTGCGCCTCAGGGTCGGCGGCCAGACGGCCGATCAGGGTTACGTGGTTCATTTTTCGTCCTCCTCCTTATCTTTCTTGTTTTCAGACGCTCCTACCCACCATGACATGACGTCCTCGGCGGTTTCCCAAGTGGTCGGTAGTCCGTCCTCTTTACGTTTTTTTATCATACGGTCAAAAGCTCTGACATATATTTCGCGATATTTATGATAGCGCTTAAACTGTTCGCGCTGTTGTTTCTGTTTGGCGAGAGGACATCCAATACATCCGATGCGGGCAAACCCCTCGTCGTACAGGCAGCAATGCGGGACTTTCACAACGTTGTTCAAAAATTCCCATACTTCTTCGTCTTCCCAGTCAACAATGGGATTGACCAGCGTCTTCTGTGTGCGGTAGCACTGCTCGACCATTCTGCGGCTCGGATCGTTGTCATCATTGAGTATTACGCCTTTGTTTTTATTCAGTCGATAATTTACTCCCACGTCCTCGGCGAGTTTCCGCGTTGATTTGGGCTTGTTCTGGATGTTTACGACGTCCTGATTGGCTCTTCTCCGCGTCGATTCTGCCCAGCGAACGCCCGTGACTGTGATTCGCCCTTTGCCCTGAGATTCCTTGAGCGATTGGCAGCAATATCTCGCGAGCCGCGTGGGCGGTATTTTGTTTTTGACAATGAGATTCCACATCGTAATCCGCTTACCATCCTTGTCTCTGGGATAATTGAAGATTACGTCGGGATAATGCTCACGGATGAAATAGATAAGCTCTGGAGGATCGACGCTGGTCACGTTGTAATGAGCGTCGAATTTTACGCCTGCCATCTTTGCAAGGTGATAGATACACTGACTGTCCTTGCCGCCAGAGAAGGCGAGATAGTAGCCCTCCGGCGGCTCAAACGACTTAAATCGATGGATTGCGATATCCAGCTTCGTGCGGATGACCCCGTCCGCGCCGATGATCTGCTGCATCAGCATTCATTCGTCCTCCTCCTTATGCCTCGTCTCTTTCCACCGCTCATATTCATCGTCCACGTCGCTCCCGGCGACGATGCAGGCGTACACCGTCACAAGGCCCAGCGCGGCGACGACACCGATTGCGATCCAGATGGCGATCATTACACGTCCCCCTTTCGCCCAGCCAAAGCACCGGCAACAACAATTGCCGCGGTCAAAGCCATCATATTGCATGAAAATTCTTCTCCCGCCATCAAAGCATATAAGAGCGGCCAAACGAAATACAGAATTCCGGCAATCGCCATTGTCAACCCTCCTCAAGCTGCTCCCTATAGATTTCCACCGCGCTCTTGGGCCATTTGGTATGCGCATCCCACCTCGGCGTTTGTGACGCAAAGCGGAAACAAGCTACGGTTTCTCCGTCCATGTCAAGCTCCGGGATGGCCCACGGAGACGCGAGGTAGGTGTACTTGTCCGTGATCAGTTTCCCGTCCTCATAGATCACGCCGCCGGTAAATTCCCAGTCCCCGCGCAGCCCAGCCATCGCAATCCGAGGCTTTCTCTGCGCAATCAGCCGTGCGGCCTTGTCCCAGTCAAAGACCATCATATCTTTGGTTTTCATTCCTTTTCGCTCCTTTCCCACTTGATTTCGATCTTGATTCCCCGGCGGCGGGGTTCCGACCGGCTTTTCCCCGCCGCCTTGCAGCCATAATCTATGTAGGGGATGTACGGCCTTGGGGTAAAATCCTTGCAATCTTTGCTGGCCTTCTCCAACGCCTTCTGCGCATTGAGCAGTTCCAGCATGCCGTCAACGTCGTCCTTGTATTCCTCCGCCCCGTGCCAGTGGTCGAAGATAAATTGGGCGAGTATCTCGCACTGCCGCGGCGTTATATCAACTACCATCTGCCTCGCCTCCGTCCATTCGCACGCCGCAGTTAGGGCGCGCTACCCAATCGATGCAACCGGTGTGTCCGCAAACTGAGCATATCGGCAGCGAATTCCTATATTCGCTGTGTTTCCATCTCCCGTGCCGCACCGGCTCAAGTGCACCGATTCGGGTGATTGCCTCCGCTGGCGTGTGACCGTCCCATTCCGGCGCATGGTCAAGCTCACGGCAAGCAAACATCTCCCAATAAGGGTCAACGTCGTAGTGATAGGTCGCCTGCCCCTGCGGCGTGTCGATCCCGACGATAAACATCCCGTCGTACATCGTACCATCGTGATGCTTTCTGGACTTCCATGCCCGCTCCGGGAATGCTTTTACAATCACCGAGAACAACACTGCGCGATGGTGGTACAGCTCGTTGAATGTGTGGTAGCCGTCGGAAGTGTTTCCGTCGATCTTCACGTCCGGCAGCCGCTCCCCGACGCTGATCCAGCGCGGCTGCTGCGCTTCGAGCTGTTGGATGTAGGAGAGGGCATCTTTCGTAATTGCCGTTGAGCACCATCCGCATGGGTCGTTGAAATAGATGCATTCAGAGCAGTTTGTCTTTCTTTTCGCTTTTTCGGAGCAGTACTCCAGCCCCTTCTTGATCTCTTCGGGTGATCTCACTTTATAGCCTCCTTACATACCTGATTTTCATTTCGCACGGCAAATTCTGGCCACTTCCGCGCGTTCCCGTCCATCTTTCCCCACCTGCCAGCCCCTCACAAACAAAATTGCTGGCTTTCAGCGATGCACCGTTTTCGGATTGCAATGTATAGGTGACTACTTTTCGGTATCCCATCGCCTTCGCAATCCGGCATGCCGCACCGTATAGCATTGAGCATGCATTGCGGGTGCCATCGGTGCATACGCGATTGACCTCAAGCGTCAGGCCATCGTCCAGTATGCGCGAAACAGGCCGTCCGCACACCGCGCACCCGACCATCGTCTCGCCGTCAAAGCACCCTATCGCAAACTTGCATCCAACCGTTGCACGGTGATGACGGTGATATGCATTGATGTAGGCGCTTGCTGCTCTAAGCGTGATTGGGCGTATTTCAAGCATCGTCATCCATCCTCTCTCCATTGCTGCAATAATCCTCCGGCAGTACCACGCGCCCATGCAGCATGCACCATCCGCAATCCTCCCGGTAGCCCTCGGGCAGCGGAGGCCGCTTGCCCATGCACACGCAGTCCCTGCACCTGACAACCTCCACCATGTCGGCGGCAGGGGCCTCGTCGATGATGTCCAGCACATCATGAATCACTACATCCGGGATTAGACCCGCGACAGAAATCGTGGAGCACGGCTTTGTTTTGTCACAATACGCGCTTACAGCCGCTTTAAGCACTTCAGCGTCGATGTATTTTGGCATCGTTCAACTCCTCCTTCGGCCAGATCCTTAATTCCTCGGCGACGCCGCCCAGCACGAATGCTGCGCATGGGAGCGCGATGCCGTTGCCCCACATTTTGTACTCTGCACTATCCGTGTGCATGGAGTTGTACCATTTGGTCAGCGCCTCCGCGCTGTATTTCTTGGGCTGCTTCCCCGCAATGGACGCAGAAGTGTCGCGTACCTGCTGCCAAAACGCCAGCTCTTCGTCGGACAGCCTGTCCTTGTGGTCGGGGACGCCCCAGCCATCGGGGAAGCCCTGCAAGCGGCAGCATTCCAGCGGCGTCAGGCGGCGAATGATGTACTTGCGCGGTAGCCCAGTCTTGCGTTCTGCGATGAATTCCCTCTCCTTGCCATTTCGTGCGCCAGTGCCCTTGTAGTATGAGGCATCCAGCGTTCCCGCCTTGTCTCCGCCGTAGCAGATGATATTATGGCAGTCCACGCCGTAGGCGGGAGTATGCTCCGAAACGCAGATTGCCGTGTAGTCCGTCACGCGGTTTTCATGGTCGCCGGTCAGCGTGGGACAATGTGTGCCATCGCCGTTGCCGCGTGCGTCGTAGCACACAACGTTCTGCCCGCGGTCAATGCAGGGAGACGCATCCGCTTCCGCCGTCAGCGTCCGGGCGACCTGTGGGTAGCAGATGCAATTCGGCTGCTGCGCGCTTTCCGGGTTCCTTGCATTCTGAGCAGTGAGCGTATGGAAAATGCTTGGATAACATACCCCAGGCACCGCGTTTCCGCCTGCTTCGCTGGCAAGTGTCGGTACGGTCGTTTCCGATTCACCGAGCGTTCGCGCCTTCGCGCCCTGCCCCGGCTTAAAGCTCATCACGCGCCCAGCATCACGGCTTCCTCCAGCGCCTCCCGCAGCTTGGGCGGCAGCGCCTTGCCCCGGCGCTCCGCACGCCGCAGGATGCCCTCGCAGGCCCTCGCGCTCAAATAATATTTCTCCGGCGCGTCCGCCTGCAAAATCTGCCACAAGGTAGATTCTCTTGCGACGCTGGGGCACTCCCCAGTATTGCGCGTCGAGCTGCCTCCACGCGACGCTGTAGCCGTCGCCCACGATCTCTCCGGCAGTATTCCAGCGTCCGTTCGCAGGTCGAGGCACTGACAGTTTTTCGTCGCAGACGTGGACGAATTCTTCGAGGACGCATCGGAAGTCCTCGCCTTTGTTGCTGCTGAAGGCTCCGGGCACGTTTTCCCAAACAGCGAAAGTTGGATACCGACCATTGGTTTCTTGCCTCATTTCTCTTATAATTCTGACGGCCTCGTAAAACAGGCCGCTTCGCGTGGTCTGATCGTCGCCGTTTTCCTCGTGCTTCATCCCGGCGCGCTTGCCTGCCACAGACATATCCTGACAGGGTGAGCCGAACGTAATCACGTCCACCGGCTGCACCTTGTCGCCATGCACCCCGGTCACGCTGCCGAGGTGCCGCATCTCCGGGAAGCGGGAGCGCGTCACCGCAATGGGGTACGGCTCCACCTCCGCCGCCCAGACCGGGCGGATGCCAGAGAGCGCCCCGGCGAGGGGAAAACCTCCGCTCCCGTCAAAAAGACTGCCCAACGTCATCTTCATTTCTCCTTCGGCTTAATCCCAGCTTCTCCGCGCTTTTCGGCGGCATCGTTCTCTTCCTCTCTCTGGTCAGGGTAACAATCGCCATGCGCACGCTTGCAAGTCCCGCACGGCGCTTCCCACACGGATTTGTTACTATATTTGCACGTTCTGCAGCTGACCGGCTTTTTGATCTCAATCGGCCTGATCCCCAGTTTCTTCGCGACCTCTGCGGGGACAGGCAGCTCATTGCATTTATAGCACTCCCCGTCGAATCGGTCGCAAATATCCTGGTACTCCCCCGTTGGCAAAAAGTACCGTACGCACGGAGGCCTCACCGAATCCATCTCCGGGAACAGTTTCTTCCACGCCTCTTCCCAGCTCGGATACACCGGCTCGGGATGCTCTGCGGCCCAGTCTGACACGACACGCTCTAGTTCAGCATCGGCCTGATACTTTTCATCGAGCGCAAATCGACAATTCGCGCCGTTATTTTCGTAGCATAGCGGGCAATCTTCACAGCACGTTTGAGTGCTGCACATTCTCCGTGCCTGCCGCATGACTTCCACAAATTCAGCCATTCTCAGTCCTCCTGTTCCACAGCTCAACAATTTCGCGCTTTGTAAGTCGATAGCGTGCATCCACCTTCCCTATAATACAGTCGGAATTCTGGCAGACTACCTCGTATGCCCGCGTGCGCTCGCGTTCGGGCCACGGATAACGAAAATCCTCTTGCACTTGCGGAAGCTGCCCGCAAAACGGGCACGGCTTAAGCTCAATCATCCTTCCTTCTCCTCCCACAGCTCCCGGTCTCCCTCTCCGCACTCTGCCTCCATGTTCATCCGACAGCACCCGCCGCCCAGGTTGTGCCTGCATCCTTCGCAGCTGTCGTGGATCATGCTCTGTCACCGCCTCATCTCGTAGTGTCGGACTGCTCCGTTGTCAAAAACAACGTCGATCCTCGGAGGATACACCGCGCATACGCCCTTCGGCCTGTGATGCACCGCGGCGATTTCGCGCGGAATTGCGTGCTGTTTCTCACAGGCTTCGCATTCCGATTTGTTCGCGTAGAGTGTTCCGCAATGCTCGCATTTGTACTGCTTGACTTCTTTCATGCCTTCTCCCTCCTCCGCATTCTTCCGCGCCTTCTTCGCCCTTCGTCCGCGGCCCGATTTGCCGCGTGCTCCGCCGCCCACTCGCTGTAGCCGTAGTCCCTCGGGCAGTTGGCGCGGCATCCCTCCGCCCGCGTCTCACAGCCGCGGCACGGGCATGGCCTGTCCCGCATGCAGATCCCTCCTTATGCTGATATGTCCCGTCCTGCGGAAAATCACCCGCAGCTCCATCGCCCTGAGGTCGATAATCCCGTCGTAGTGCGCCGTCCGGAATCGATAGCTCCCGTCCGCCGCTTCCCCGAAGTCGAAGTCCCTCGCGTCTCCCGTGCCCATCGCCTGCCTGTAAAACCCGTAGGCCATTTCCCGCCGCATTTCCTCCGCCGACAGCTTCCGCGTCGGTTTGGCCGTCGGCTCCGCTTTGATCACAAGCTCTCCCTCGGCTGCCGGCCTGGGCTTCTTCCGCGGCGGCTTCGGCATCGGCTTAATTTTTCCCTCGAAAAACCGGCACGCTGCAAACAGCGTGGTCAGGCTCAGTCCATCCGCCGCTCTGTCGCCTCTCATGTAATCGCACCAGCTGTTGTGCCCGATTCCCAGCGCGGCCCTGTCTCTTTTGCTGATCCCCTGACCGGCTTTGCGCATCTCCTCCACGGCTCGCATGCCCCGCCGTATCTCCGGCAGATATTCGTCCAGGCTCACGCCCGATTTCCCCTCGATTTCCAGCAGCATCCGTACCTTCGGCAGTTGCTCCTCGCTCGCCCAGTTGTAAATTCGCTCCTCGTTTCTCCCGATGGCCTCGGCGAGCTTCCGCCCGCTCCCCGCCGCCTCGACGGCCGCCAGCATGTAATCCCGCACCGTGCATCCCGTCTCGGATTTCAGATTTTCCGTTTCTCCCATGTGCCTCCCGCCCCCTCCGGCCCCTCGGGCGGCGTCGCCCAATGGGTGTAAAAAGTCCCGTACGATCGAAACACCGCCGGGTTGGTCAGATGCAGTCCGTCGTGGACGTTCCACGCCAGGATCGCGCCCACAGCGTCTGCATCCGCCGCCGTGGGCATCCGATCCCGCTTGTCCACCCATTCGATTGTCCGCGTCATTGCTTCCACATTTTGATCAGCTTGGGATAGGTAACGATGCACCCCATCACCCACGCCCAGCCGTCCGCGATCCTGTCCCGCACGCGCTGGCGCAGCGGGCGCTTCCGCACGGTTCGCCGCAGCCGCAGGTCTTCGGCCAGCAGCCGGTTGCGCCGCGCTCGGGTCACGGCCAGCTCCGCCCGCAGGGCGGCTTCCTCCGCCTCCCGGATGGCGTTCTGGCGGCGCAGCTCCTCGGAAACCACGCCGTTGACGTAGGCCTCCACGCCGCCGTTGCCCTTAATGATGCTGCATGTCGCGATTCTGTCCATTGTCGCTCTCCTCCTCAAACTCTCCGTCGAAGCTCCGCAGGCCGAAGCCCAGCAGGGCAAGGTTGTAACCGGCAATGCCGCCGATCAGGAAAATGTAAGCGATGAGCACCGCCTTGATGATCTGCGTCAGCATACTTCCCTCCACGTAAACCGGCCCTTGCCGGAATTGCGCCACTGTCCGAGGCCGCGCAGTGCGCCGTAGTCCAGGCATTCCCGCACGACTGCCTCCAGATCGTCTGTCAGCATCACAATCGTCAGCGCCATCATACTGCCCGCCGGAACGGTCTCGCTGCTGGCCAGCGCGGTGTGGCTGCCCGTCGGGCCATCCGTGCGCAGTGCGCGCTGACAGTTACCCATCTTGCCGCACACCTCCACGGGAATCCTGCGCTCCCGAACAAAAATCAGACCGTCGACGATCTTTTTGTAGGCTTTGACCTTGCTGCACGCCGTCCCCGGAACGCGGCGAAGCATGCCGATCGAATCCTTAAACATCCCACGAATTTGGTAGTCCCAAAAGAACGGGCGACCGTCCTCCAGCCTCGGGAAAACGGTGGTGCCGTTCTCCACCATCGCGTCCACGCCGTTTTCTTCGATCTCTTCCGCCAGCTTCGCCGCGTCGGGCGCATTGCTGGCGATGTAGTCGCGGTAGATTTCAGGGTTCGCGGGCATCATGCCCAATGCTTCCTCTGTCAGGGTGATCGTGATTGTCATTTCTTTCACGCGGGCTTCCTCCTTGTGCGTGTCTTTTCCTTATCTCCGCTGCTCATCGCCTGTCATTGCTTTTCCGTCTCTTCGCCTCGCCACGCGTATCCATTCAATTCCATGTCAGCTCGGCGCATTGCATATCGTCCCATTTCCCTGTCCGCTCATATCAGAGCTCAACTTTTCCGTTGCTCTGCTGTTCCCTGCAGCGCCTTGCTTCTCCATTGCTGTTCGCAGCACTTCTATTCCGTTTCGTTTCCCCCCAATGGTGCCCTCAGGCAATTCCCACATACCCCTCGCGCCCTCCCATCAGCAGCTGCGCCGCAATGTCCAGTGCGTGCATCTCGTGCCAGAGCCTCGCCAGCCATTCGTCCGGCGCGTTTTTCAGCATCAGCACGTCCAGCCGCTCGTTGAGCCGCTTCCGCTCCACCGCCGCGCTGGCGGCCAGAAAGGCCGTCTTGCCTCGGAATTCCTTCTCGTAGCGCTTGACCAGCCGGGTCAGGCGCGTGCGCAGCCCGTTTTCGCCCTCGTGCTTCAGCGCCGACCGCTCCGCCGTGCGGATGATCTCGCCCACCACCGATTCGCCGCCGCTGTATGCCGTCTGTTTCATGTGTAACAGCCTCCTTTTATTCTTCAGAGGGACTTTCGCCCCTCAGATTTCCGCGATTTCCAGTCCCAGGCACTCCCGCATCAGGCGCTTTTTCAGCCGGTACACCTTGTCCCGCGCCGTGGCCGCGCTCTTCGCGTCCCACACGCGATACGTGCCGTCCGGCTCCAGCGTGACAAAATCCGCGATGTACTTGATGCCGCCCGGCAGCTCAAACGCCACCTGACACAGCACCGCCCGATGCTCCCCGGCCTTCTTCTCCAGCTCCAGCCGCCCGAAGCACTCCGCCTCGTGCCGGCTGTCGAAGACGCGCCCGCCGGCTTCGGCCTTCTCGCTGCCGTACTTGCTCCGCTTCGGAGCCTCCTTCTTCCGTCCCTCGGGCGGGGCCATCCCCGTCCGGGCGCAGTACTCCGCCAGCCATTTTTCGTCAAAAACCACGCTCATCGGCCCGCCTCCCGGTCGAACCAGATCAGAAACGCCGTTCCGAAGGCGATCCCAAACCACTGCGCCATGCTCAGTTCTCCTTTCCGGCGGCCGCCTGCTCCATCAGATGCCTGCGGGTGGCCCTGACCGTCGCGTTGTGGATGATCCGCGCGACCACCCTGTAAAACTCCTCTTCCCGGCGTGCCAGCTCCTGCGGCGATGCGTTGGCGTATGCGTCATCCCTGATGATGACGTGCGCGCCGTTGTCGTAGTAGTCCGCTACAACTGCCATGTCGGCACCTCCCTTTCGCTTCATCTTATGCTGCGGCAGCCTGTCCTCCGGGCGGTTACTGGTCTGCCTTTTCCCGTCGTGCGAATTCCTCGCACATGCCGCCTTCTCCGATGTAGATGCCCGCTTTCTTTTCGAGCCATCGTTTTTCGTTGAGGCACACCCCAGCGTAGTGGAAAGGCGGTCGGTCGCGCTGCCAGTACTTGCAATCCTTGCACTGCCCCTCGGGCGGTTTCCATCTCCGCCGGAGCCTTCTCTCGATGCTCTCCAGACAGCGTTCCCGTTCCGCTTTCATCAGCTTGTTCTGTTTGCTTGCGCCCCTGTACAGATACGCTTTACAGCGGAGTTCCTCGTCGGCGATGTTTTCCACAAACATTCCGGCAAACAGTTCCCCGTCGCGGCTGTCCAGATATTCGTCTTTGACAAAGACGTATCCGTATCGGTTGCCCTCGTAATCGACCGCAATGCCGTCCCCGCAATCTTCAAAATCGCTTGCGACCAGCATTGCAAGTACCATCTGCTGCATCTCTTCGATTCTTCCCTTGATCGGCATACAGCGGATCATTCCGGCCAGCAGATTCCGCTGCGCCTCGCCGCCATCAAAGTCCTCATGCACGTCCCGCGTACCGTCCTCCTCGCCGCTGCTGAAGTCTATCTGCACATCCCGCACACCGTCCGCGTCGTAGGTGACCGTCACATTCCGCGCCTTGGCGGCGCGCCTGTTCCCCTGATCCTCGACTTCCCCCGTCATCGCGACCGCCTGATCGATGATCTCGTCGGTCATGCTGCACGGCGGGGTGTAGCAGAAATCTCGGGCCGCGCAGCCCTTGCAGGTCCCGCCGTAATTCTTCGCCAGCGCTCTGTAAAACTTGTGAATTTCCATTGTTCTTCCTCCCATCGTTGCGCGATTAACCCTTTTGTGATATACTTTTCACAGAAAGGATGGTGTACCATGAAAAAGCTGATCTCGGTTCTGCTCTGCCTGCTTCTCTGCTGTGCTCCCGCTTCGTTCGCGGAAGCCGTTCCCACGCCCGCGCCCGCTTCCGGCTACACGGTCGACGTTCTGTCGTCGGTATTCGGCCTGCTTGAGGACAAAACCGCCGACATTTTTTTCATCGACAACGTTTCCGCCCTGTCCGCGCTCATCGGTCAGGACGCCCGCCCGCTTGCTTCCGAGCCCCACTGGACTGCCGTGACCGGCGGCCTCTGCTACCTGTTCCAAAATACCGACAGCGCCGGAATTATCCTCAATTGCGAGGATGGTCTCATCACCTCTGTCGAGCTGCGGCGGGCCTTTCCCTCCGCTGCGGACGCGGCCTCTGCCGCTGCGCTCTTTTTCACCACGTTGGAAACAACGCCTGATCTGCCCGTGGATCCCGCCTACGCCATCAGCCCTTCTGCAACTGAGTTTTGTGACTTCGCCGAGGTGTTTTTAGCTCTGTATGCCACCCCGCCGACTTTTGCCGCGGCTTTCCTCCCGGAGGACGGTTGCTACCTTCTCGCCATCTATTCCCCCGATTCGCCGCAGCTCTTCAGCGCAATGATTTTCCCATCGCATTCCTGACCCTTCGCTCCCCGCTCCGGCGGGGAGCTTTTTCATGCGGACTTGGCTTCCGCGGTGGTCGCCATCTTCATGCCTTCCATGAGCCAGAGAATCTTCTCCTGATCCTCCTGCTTCATCTCGGTGCAAATCTGCGTGATTCTCTCAGCAGTCTTGGTCTTGTCCATTGTCCATCCTCCCTTTTTGTGCTATACTTTTTTCAAATTGTTGAAAGGTTGTGATCTCTTGAAACCCATCTCGCGCCGTACCCGCGATCTGTACATGCGCGCCATCGTTTCCGCCTGCCGGCAGTCGCCCCGCCATTCGCTTCGGCTTAATGATGCGACTGTTCCGGCGCTGATCGCTCGAAAGGATTTCGCCAACGTGCTTTATGCGCTGGAGGGTCTTGGCCTGCTCTCCGTCCACAGTGCCGATAATCAGGGGCCTTACGCCGTGACGCTCACGCCATCGGGTATCGCGTACTTTGAGCGCCGGTCGGACGAGCGCTGCCAACTCATTCTGCGCAGCATTGTCATCCCCGTTATCGTAGCGCTGCTGACCACCATGGTGACGGTATACACCCTGCCGCCGCTAGGAGAGCGATTGAAAAGATGGTTAGCAGGCTCGTCAGAATTGACACAACAATCGTCAGCAGAATCTCTGCCCACATGTGCTCCATGCAATAATCCAGAATAAGCCCCGGCGTGTATCGGATGTATTCCCACACCTCCGCCAGTATCCTCCGCATGGCGTTCACCCCCCCTCCCGTCGCCTGTAACGCTTACGCATTGGTGTCCCTCCTATCATAATCTTTGCTTGCTCAAGCATCACCTTGAGTATGTCTAGATTATAATACAGATACTCAAGTCTGTCAAGCCTTTTTCAAAAATTTTCTTGACATACTGTATTTATCGTATTATAATCAATATCAAGGAGGTGAAAACTTGGAAAAGCGAATTAAGGAAGCTCGAAAAGCAAAGGGGCTTACGTTGAAACAGCTCGGCACACTCCTCGGAATTTCTGAATCCGCTGTCTCGAACATCGAAAGAGGGCGAAACAAGCCTTCAGGTTCTACGCTCATGTTGCTTTGCGATAATCTTGGTGTCAATCGCGAATGGCTCGAAACTGGAAAAGGCGACATGTTTCAGCCGCATTCCCAAGACGATCAGGCCCTTGTGGATCAGCTGGTGCGGGCGTATCACGGCAGCCCGATTCTCCGGGCCATCCTGACGACCTATCTCCAGCTGGACGAGCCGCGCCGCCATCTGGTGGAGGAAATCCTCGAGGGATTCGCCGCCGCCGTGGCCAAGGCCCGCGCCGAGGGCGAGCCCGAGCCGGACGTGGGCGAGTACCTGACCGCCCGCGTCATCGACGCCCATTCCGACGAAAAAGCCCAGTGACCCCGCAAAAACAGCCGCCCAATCCCTCGGGCGGCTGTTTCTTAAATTCTTAACAAATCCTTATCATTGAAGGACAGCTTGATGATTTTTGCACCTTTTTCGGCGCAAACGTTGATGTAAACCGTCCTTTTCGGCAGCGAAACGAATCGCAATACCTGCGAAAACTCCCTGGCCCGGATGTAGCGCCGTCTGAAACCCGCCGTGATCTGTCCGTACTCCTGCTCGTGCATGTCGTCTCCTCCTGTTGGTTACTTGACAAACTGTGGTATACTTAAAGTATCAGGTGCATCCCTGATGGCTGTATCCAGCATAGGACGTGCACCGGCCATGCGCAAGGCCTGTAACCATCTGTTTCATATTTTCCTTACACGACTTCCCAATCACGACATGTTTACACCCGCTTTTTTGTCTGTTTCGCATTAGAAAGGTCGAATGAATATGGATTTGCGCGCCGAACTGAATCTCCTCAAGGAACAGCAGCACATGACCCATCAGCAGATCGCCGACGGCACCGGCATCCCCGTGGGCACCGTCAGCAGCATCTTCTCCGGCCAGACCGCCCGGCCGTCGTTTCAGGACGTCGTCGCCATTCTCGCGTTTTTCGGCGCGAGCGTCGATTCGTTCTGCGGCCTCGCCGCGCCTCCCCCGGACGGCTCCGATTCGCCCGCGCCCCACTCGCCCCTCTGCCTCATACGCGAGGACGTGGCCGAGGCATGCCGCGGCGCGTTCCGCGACGTGATGACCTCCTGCGTCCACACGACCCTGCACGAAAACCTCGTCTGGTGGCGGTCGATAGCGATGGGGGAGATGCTCTTTATCATCGCCCTGCTCGTCTGGGACGTGCTGCACCCCGGCAGGGGCTACATCCAGTATTCTGCGGCCATGATGCTCTACGCGGAAGACATGTTCGCCGCGCTGTGGCCATTGATGTAATGAGACGGGAGGAATAAACATGAAGATCCTGTATCGCGACCACAGAGGCACTCTCGATGAAGCAATGAAGACCATGCGCGAATATCGTACCGTTGATGAGCTGAAGGCTGGCCTTGCGGTAGCTTACAATAAGCTGCACCACGAACTCGGCTACCGCGGCGACGCGTTTGCTGCGGAGGACGTCTCCATCAGCGACGACCTCGGCCCCGATGACCGCATCGGCTGGCCGAATACGCACTATGTCTGCATCCGCCGGATGGGCGACGACGACTTTGTGGCAAGGTTCGGATCGCCGCAGGCCATCGGGTTCTGCGCGTTTTTAGAGGAAAAGGAGAAATTAAATGGATACGGTAAATAAATTTGGCAGCTATTGCATGTATCTGCGCCGATCCCGCGCGGACGACGACGCGGAGCGCATGGGCGCCGGTGAGACGCTGGCGCGCCATTACATGATGCTCCAGGAGCTGGCCGGGCGCATGCTCGGCCATCCCATCCCCGAATCGGCCGTCTATCGGGAGATCGTCTCCGGCGACACCATCGCCGACCGCCCCGAAATGCGCCGCCTGATGCAGGACGTGGAGCTTGGCCGTTGGAACGGCGTATTCGTCGCGGACATCGACCGTCTGGCCCGCGGCGACACGATGGATCAGGGTCTTGTCGCGCAGACGTTTTTGTATTCCCAGACGTTGATCGTCACCCCGCTCAAGGTGTACGACCCGGAAGACCCCGCGGACAACGAATTTTTCGAAATCCGCCTTTTTTTCGCCCGGCGCGAATACCAGATGATCAAGCGCCGCATGCAGACGGGCCGCGTCAACGCGGTCAAGGAGGGCTATTACGTCTCCAGCCGCCCGATCTATGGCTATGAGCGCTATAAGCTGCCCGACCGGCGCGGGTGGTCGCTGAGGATCGTCGAGGATCAGGCCGCAGTCGTGCGCAAAATCTACGACTGGTATCTCCACGGCGAAAACGGCGAAACCCTCGGGTGCCAGCGCATTGCCAACAGGCTCAACAGCATGGGCGTCAAGACGCTCCAAGGCCTCCCGTGGCAATCGGATCGCGTGCTTAACGTCCTCAAAAATCCCACCTACAAGGGCTGCGTGCAATGGTATCAGCGCCGGGAGCAAGTCCATATGCAGGATGGTCAAAAGGTCAAAAAGCGTCCCCTCTCCGATGACCACATCGTCGTGCCCGGATACCACGAGGCCATTATCGACGAGGCCCTTTTCGACCGCGCGCAGGAGCTCATCGTCGACCGCCGAAACGCGCCCATCCCCGGCAAGAGAAAATGCGTCAATCCGCTCACCGGGCTGATCCGCTGCGGCCACTGCGGCTACGCCGTCCGCATGAGCAACGCCGGCCGCGGCCTCGACGGCGCATATCTCAAATGCACCTACATCAACACGTGCACCAGCTTTGGCATCCGCTTTCGCCCGGTTGAGCAGGTCGTGCTAAATACGCTGCAATCGTGGGTCGACTACGACGTATCCCGCCTCCCGGAGGAGCAGAAGCAGCAGACCGAAAACAACGACGCTCTCCGCGCGGCACAGGAAAAGCAGATCGCCACGCTGAACAAACAGCTGTCCCGTCTGCGCGATCTGCTGGAGCAGGGCGTATACACCGTAGACGTATACCTTGAGCGTGAGCGCGATCTCCGCGCTCGAATCGAAGCCTGCCAAAATGCCCTTGAGCAGCTCCGCCCCAAGGAAAAGCCGATGGAACAGGTCTTGGCCGAATTCGCCCCCCTCGTCAAAAACGTGTTGGAAGCCTATGCCGCCACCGACGACCCCGCCGAAAAAAACGCCCTGCTCAAAACCGTCATCGACCACATCGTCTACTTCAAAATCGCAAAAACACTGCGCGGCCATTCCCCTTTGGAAAGCCTCACCCTCGAAATCTACCCGCGTCTGCCAAAGTAATTATTTGAGACAACTTGCGCTGAAGAATGTGTTCTTGGGCGCAAGTTGTCTCATCCGTTTTTACTTCCAGCCATCGATCATCGCCTTGACCTCTGCGGTCTTGGCGATTAGGTCATTGTGGATGGCTTCCCACGCGACGATCATACCGTCGGCGTAGGCGGGGTTGCGCTTGTACTCCTCGGAGGCCTTGTATCCCTCGATCAGCTTCTTCACCACGGCGTGACCGTTGGTGTTGAAATTGATGTGGGCTGCGGCCATCTCGCGATACCACGCGGCGGCCTCGGGATGCTCCGCCTTGAGGTCGTAGGCTGTGCGGATTTTGCCGCGGGCCTCCTCGATGTTACCTGCGATGTCGTTGCTCAGGCGCTTGATGATCTTCATATTCGCGCCTCCTTATGCCAGCTTGACCGCGCTGGCGCATACGTGGCTGACCGTTCCGGCGGCGCCGCTCAGACGCGCGCTGATGACGGGCTGGATCGCGCAGCAGGTGGCAAGCCGTACCACCGTCTCCACGTGCTGGGTGATTTCGCCTCCTGCCGCCACGGTATCCGTGGTCATCGCGCAGGGCATGGGCGTGGAGCCGTTGTAGAGCTGGAGCACCTGAGCGCCCGCCGCGCCGGGGGTGCTGGTCACGTCAAAACTGACGCGGAAGAGGCCGCCGGCGTTGATGCGGAAGCCGCCGCTCTGGGTGGTGATGGAACAGCCGGTGTCGGTGATCTGGGTGCCGAGCACGTTGATGGTCGTCCCATCGGCGGTGTAGGTCTGCAAAGCGGCGTTGTATGCGGCCTGCGCAGACTTCTGGTGGACGTTTTTGCAATTGCAGGACATATCGTTTCTCCTTTCCAATTCATAGCGCCCGCCCGGCGCATGGCTCGGACGGGCGCAGGCGCTGTTATAACGCGTATGTCAGTTGGTTACGCGACGTAACCGGCTCCGCAGTTTCCGCAGCCCTGCGCGGCGTAGGGGTTGTAGCCCGACTGATACGGGCTGCACGTCAGATACGCCGGCACAGGGGTCTTGTTGATGGCCGAGAGCAGCGTGTTGGTCTGCGACAGCGTGCCGAGCTGGAGCTGGGCCGCCTGCAGGTTGTCGCGCAGCTCCTGCATCGTGTTGGCGTTGATGAGCGCGCGGGTGGCCTCGCCCTCCGCGTGGATCGCCGTCTTCACATCGCAGCAACACTGCGCCTGCTGGGCCTGCATGGCCTGAGCCTGCAGGGCCGCGTCGTAGCGGTTCTGCATGATTTCCTTCTGGGTGGTGCAGCAGCACTGCTGGGCGGCAAACCGATTTTCCATGATCGACTTGTCGATGCCGGCCAAGCCGAGCTGGGTGTTGTAGCGATTCTCCAGCACGTCGCGCTGCACGCCAAACTGGTCACGCATCAGGCCGTTCTGGTTGCGGAGGATTTCGGCGGTGTTAAAACCGTCGGCCATCTCGCCGCGGGTGAGCGCTCCCTGAAGGCCGGCATTGCCGTTGCCCCACAGGCCGCCGCCCATCATGCCGAATACCAAGAAGAGCACGACGATCCAGAAGAAACCGCCGTCGCCGAAGAAACCGTCGCAGTTGCGATCCTTATTGGTCACGGCCGCGATGTCGGCAAGAGACATATTGTCCATTTAGGTCACTCCTTTTTTGATATTTATCTTCAGCCCGTAGCGCTCCGGGCGAAAGAATCATTTTTTGAAAAAGTCCTGCATCTGCTCGGCCATCTGCTTCGCCTGCTCCAGTTGCTGGCCGTTGATCTCGCCATTTTGCAGCATGTCATTGAGTTTCTGCTTCGCAGACTGCGGCGACCACATTTTTCGAAACTCCTTGAATTTCTGGAGCATCTGCAAGCCGGGGGCCTGGGCGTTGGCCTGTTTGGCCATCATGCCGATGAGAGGGTTGCTCACAGGTTGATCCCTCCCAGCGCGTTTTCAAGCTGCGACAGTTTGTCCGACACAGCCTTGATCTCGTCCTTGGTGGCAAACTGCGACACGTCGATCTGGGGCGCGGGCGCAGCCTGCGTCTGAGCCTGCGGGTCGATTTCCAGCAGCCGGAACGACTTGAGCGTCGCCGTGCCCATGCTGTCCACGGCCTTGACGTGGATGACCGGGTCGTTATTGTCCATCATCCACGCCGTCTGTCCGGGCTGGACGATGTGGTCGCGCGCGCCCTGCACGCCGTTGACGTAGATCCACGACACATTGCTCTGCGCGCCGCTGTTCTGCGGCGGCACCTGTTGCGTCATTTGCATCATCTGCGGCTGAGGGGGCATGTAGTTGGCGTTGAAATATCCCGGCACAGCGGGCTGTGGGAATGGGTAGTTATAAGCCATGCGTTGCACCTCGCTTTCTGAGGTCATTTTCGCACAGACAGCAGAAAGGCGCGGGAAATTATGCGAGTTCGGCGGGAAAAATCAAAAAAAGTGAAGAAATTGAAGATACAACACAAGAAAAAACGTAAGACGTATCAAAAAAAGAGTGAAATTTGAAGTATACTTACAGAAAATCCGGCCAAAAATGAAAATAACGCCCGTCATAGTATTGACAAGGCGTTGATGTTGTGTTAATATATAGGTGTCGTCAGATATGGCGGCTGTCAGGCTCGGAGCACCGAGCGAAACTGCCCTGATGCTGGGCAGCTGGGGATGAACCTACCGATGACAAAAAGACCGCCGAGTTTATCTCGACGGCCTTTTTGTTTTATAAGTCCTTAAGCAGTTCGTCCACAGTGCAATTCAGCGCCTCGGCCAGTCTGAGCAGGGAGTTGATGCGCGGTTCGCACTTGCCAAGCTCCCATCGGCATATGTCCTTTGGGGAGCATCCTACGGCCTCGGCAAGTTGCTTTTGCGTCATTCCCAGTGCGATTCGGCGCTGGGCGATGGGGCTGCTGCCCGTGTTGCTGTTAGGTCTTGGGTCAGTGCGCATCTCTTTTCTGCTCCTCCTTGCCGTCGGCGGACTTGCGCAACGATACGCAAAATGCCCAATCTTCCTTCGTCGGCTTATTTCCCGGATTGCAGTCTACGCAAATCGAGCTGCCTCTAGCAACGATCTCACCCTTGTACCAATACTCGGTGATCCCCGGGCATTTCTTGATGATCTTGCCGTACTTGGACGTGTATGTGATCTTCATGATCTGCTCCTTTTTCTTTCTTCTCCCGGTCTTTTGCCCGGCCGGGAGGGCTTGGTTGTCTTAGCTGTTGGCGATCTCCATCATCTTGGCGTAGCCATCGGGATCGCTGACCTTATACTCATCCATCCACGCCTGCATGCGGTCGGCATACATCTGACCGCCGGAGGTGATGTCCTTCAGCTCGTCGCGGTGGTCGATCCACCACTTGGCGCTGGTGTTTTCAGCGATCATCACATCGAGCACCTTGACGTAGTAGACGCGGAGGTCGTCATCGGCCTCGTTGACGTATTCGCGCTGGATCATCAGCGCGTACTTGGCGCGGATGTCCTTCGCCCAGGCGATCTGCTTCTCGCTGCCGGTGAGGTTCTCGGGCAGTTCCACGGACAGGCCCTTGACGGCCTCGGCCTGCTTGGCGGCTTCCGCTTCGCGGCGGGCCTTCGCGGTGCACTCGGGGCAAAGGGTGATGTTATCGCGCGCCCAAGCCTCGCTGCTGTCAGCGTCCCGGCGGCTGTAGCATTTCTTCGACCACGTAAATTCGTTCCCGCACGCCTTGCAGATGAGCTTCACATTTGCCATTGCCATTGTATTTCCTCCACTTTCTGCGGCTCTGCAGCCGGTCGGTCTTGTCTCTCTCAACCTTGTGACTATATTATATACCAATATTGGTAATTAGTCAAGCCTTTTTAGAGGATTTCCCAAACTTTTTTTGCAAAAAAGCCAAAAGAAAAAAGGCCGGCGGATTGCTCCACCGGCCTGAAAGCCTACATACATTTATCCACCGCCTGCATCACCAGCTCGATGCGCGGGACGATCTGCCCGCGCAGGCGCTTGGAAACGGCGCTCCTGTCCATGCCCACCGCCGCGGCGATGTCCGCATAGTCCATGCCCCAGACGAGGCGAGAGGCGGCGATATGCACATCTGACGGCGCGAGCCGCGCCTCGATGATGAGGCGCGACATCACCGACGAGGTCACGCCGTCAAACTGCGGGTACTCGTCGTATTTCATCATATGCGCGGCCTCCCGGGGTTATTCCTCGGGAGGTTTTTCGTTCTCGGCTTCGGTTTCCTCCTCCCGTGCCTTCGTTTTGCTGGGGGAGTAAGTGTGCAGGGCATCCACGTTTTCTTTAATAATTGCCTCAATTTCGCTTCGGTCCACTCTGTAGCCGCGCTGACTGAGCTGGTAGATTACCCAGTCCAGCTTCTCGGCGCCGTTTTTGGCTCCGTAGAGCTGTTCGGCGGCAAAGACCATCGTCTTGATGGTCGCTTTGAGCAACGCCTGCTGCTCGTTGGTCGTTCGCGCCTTGATCCACGGGATCAGCTTGTAGGTGATCAGCGCCGCCAGCAGCGCGATGATCGCCTGGATGATGGGGGTCAGATTGATGTTCATGGTTTTTCTCCTTTCTCGTTATACCCCTTTAATGATGTAGCCCACTGCCACGCCGACGGCGGCCAGCACGACGTATTTGACGATCTCAAAGGCAAGCTTTTTCCACTTGTCGCCCGGTTCTCGCTCGATTACGTCGATGCGCTTGCCCAGCTTGTCAACCTTGCCGTCGATGCGGTTAATCGTAGACAGGATATTTTGCTGGGCATTGGATATGTTTTGGATGTCCAGCAGCATCCGCGTCTGCTGGTGCTGCGCGTCCTCCAGCGCATTGAGGCGGCGCTGGTAGCTCTTATGATCGGACTCGTTGCTGGCCTTCAGCGCCGCAAGCTCCTCGCCGATCTCGTGGAGGTGGTTTTCGTCGTTCATGGGCTTTGCCCTCCGATCTTGTGTTATTTCAGCTTCCCGTATTTGCCGGACACCCATCCGTTTTGATTTTCATAGGTCACCAGCAGCCATCCGTTGTCGGCCTTCTCGCCGCCGTAGGGGAGCACGTCGCCCCGATGGGCAACGCCGAGGATTTTGCCGTCGGTGTTGGGCGCGGTGCGCACGTAGCAATTGCCGCCCTCGATGGCCACATAGCGATGCTCCGCCTCCGGCTCGTCCGCTTCCAGCGCCTCCAGCATGGCCGCATGGCTCTTGGGACCGTACTGGCTGTCCATGCCGAGCTTGTGATCGCCCTGAAACGCCCTCACCGCAAACTCCGTGGCGTCGCCGAACTCGCCGTCCGCGCCCCACTTGCCCAGATCGTAGCCCAGCTGGATGAGGTACTGCTGGAGTTGCTTCACATCCGCGCCCTCCGCGCCGTGCTTCAGCAGCCGCTCGCCCAGCGCGTACTCCCTGGCCTCGACAGTCCCCTCGTACTTCGCGCCGTCGTCCAGCACCACCACCGTGTGGCCGTTGGTCTTGGTCACGAGGATGTCGCCCTTGCCCAGATACGCGCTCTGGTCGGTGTACTTCGCGCCCTTCAGCTCCACAAATGCACCGGTTTTCAGCAGATTCGCGGGCATGTTCCCCGTTCGGAAATCGCTCGGCAGGCCCATGATGCCCGCGTAGGCGCAGCACACCCGCACCAGCGCCGAGCAGTCCGTCTCGCAGTCGGTCTTAACCTTGGCGCAGTCAAAGCCCAGCGGCTCGGCTGCCTTGTACAGCGTGTTGCGCTGCCACTGGTCGTAGCCGATGTGGCTGTTTTTGCACGCCGCCTCCATGTCCGCGGCGATCTTCAGCGCCGCCGCGCGATCCTTGGCGCGGAACACCCGCCAGCCCTTCTTGTGCAGATACCACTTCTGCGTGCTCAGCTCGCGCCCGGTCTGGTCGCCCGCCTTGCCTCCGTAGGCCTTGCCCCTCTCGTCGATTCTCGCCGATCCTACCCGTACCGTCGTCATGTTTCATCCATCCTTTCTCATTTCGGTGTTCCCACCGCAATCCAGCTCACCCGCGGCGCTCGATTTGTCGAATCGCCATTAAAAATGCGCGCTGTAAAGCCAGTCGTCGTCACCGTGCCCATAACTGCCACTGAGCATTTACCAAACGATCCCGCGGTCGATTCCGTCTCAAATCCGACTACCACGATGGGCGCAGCGTAAAACGCCTCGGGAAACGTAACGCTTACGTCCTCATATCCGCCATGCGATACTGTAACGGATGCAACTCGTCCGCACTGCACCCCCACGTCCGCCGGGAAATGGTTGTGTCCCGTATTCCAGTTCGCCATTAATCCACCCCCAGTGCGGTGCGGATGGCCTCAAGGTCGTCCGTGGTCAGAGCGGGGTAGTCCGCCGCGATGTCCTCAAAAGATTCGCCGTTGCCGATGCGGATGCGGAACGCCCGCACCATGATCCGCAGTTTCAGATTGTTCAAAGTCTTCATGTTATTCACCTCCTCCAATCAGGTCTGCCATCATCAGGATAATATCATCTGTCGTGCCCTCCAGCACATCGAGGCGCTCTCGTAACGTCGGTGCTCCCTGCGGTTGCTCATCAGGGGTCGGTGTGTACCCGTCCTCATCTGGCTTTGGCTGGATCTCGTAATTAACGTGAAACACGTCATCCTCCAACTGATAGGTTTCATACAGATTGTGCGTTGTAGGATTATACTCAGGCTTTGCCGCGTAAACGTATCTCATAATCAGCCTCCCGCCTGCGCAGTCCAGCGCACAATGCCGTCATCGCCCACAGTGCACCCAAGCCGCAGGAGCGCCGCAAGCCGTTCAGCATCCGTCCACGCCGCGCCCTTTCCGTCGCACATGGCGGCTTTGACGGCTTTGTCCAAATTCGTTGGCGTGATAGGTCTGTCCAACACACGTCTTTCAATGTTATCTGATTCTGCCGGATAGATTTTGATAAGGTTATCACTAATATACAATCCATGCGAGATGGATGGCGCAGATACGCCCGGATGTTTTGCTCCGGTTACCCACGTCTGCGCTACTGGCACATTCGCCACACCGTCAGCCAGCACACTCGTCCCAGCCACCTGCACGTCTTTAACCGGTGCATACCCCAGCGCAGATTGGATGTTCTCAGCGGTCACAGACGCGTCGCTGCCCGGCTCGCCCTTCGGGCCTTGTTCACCGGGATCGCCTTTAGCACCGGGTGCTCCGTCCTTACCATCCGTACCGTCCCTGCCCGGCCTGCCTTCGGGGATACCAAAGTGCATCGTCCCCGTCTTGCCGTCGTATTCCGCCGTGGCAGGCTCTCCGTAGGCCACGCTCTCGGCCTCAGCCTTCATATTCTGAACGCTGCCGATGGCGGTGGTAATCTTGTCCACCCAGTCCATGCCCGGCTCCGGCGCGTCCGTCTCCTGCCCCGTCAGGCTCTTGTCCACCATTGTGGAGAGGATCTTGGACTTGGCCAGCACACCGTCCACTGTCACGCGCACTTCCGCTTCGCCGCTCCCAGCAATGGTCGTGTCCGCTCTGGTGGGCTGCCAGACGAGACATCCGTCCCGCAGCTCCGCCGCCACAGGATATATGCCGCTCTCGCCATGCCGCCGGTGCAGCAGCGTCACCACCGCACCGGGAAACTCCTTGAGGTATTCGGATACATCAATTTCGACAGTCCGCGCGAGATTCTCGCCACATCTGCCGAGCAGTATGTATCCGCCCTTGGTCACATCATATTTCACCGCTTATTGCCTCCTCACTTCCTGTAGCTGATCTTCAGCACCGGCGCGCCCGATTCGCCCTTGCCCGCGAACCGCGAATAGCTCGCCGTGTAAGACTTGCTGCCCGCGGTCGTCGTGTCGGGATTGTAGAGCATCAGCCCGCCATATCCATGGGTCTTCATGGCCTTGACCGCCGAGGTCACGTCGATGCTCACCGTCTGGTTTTCATACGCCGTCTTGCTGGCATAGAGTGTGCCCGGCACATCGTAGCACCGCAAATGCACGCTCACACCGCCGCCCTGACCCACGCCGCCGATGCGCTTGATCGTCAGCGTCGCAGAGTCGATCTTGTCCGCGCTGGTCAGATCACTGGGCAGACTAAACAGCATCACTCCCTTACGCAACGACTGAGAGCTGCTATAGCGGCCCTGATAGAGCTTGCTGCCGTACCCGCTGGTGGATGTGCTTGTGGGAGACAGACTCACCATAACCGTCTGGGTCGTGGGAATGCTCGGCGAGCTGGCGGCGGTGAACGTCGGATCGGGCGTGGCGTTGTAGACCTCGCTACCCGCCGCGCACTGGATAATCCCGCTCGGCTTCGAACTGCCAATCATTCGCAAGACTGAACAATACCCCAATCGCGCCAGTGAATAGCAGTTTCCTGTGCACGAAATCATAATCACATTTCCGCCCAATACTCCACCGCTATTACTTTCGTAGCCCAATTGTAACCCAAGGTCTCCGCTTATTTTTACCGCATCTAAGTGGACGTATTGCGATCTGTAAATCCCGATACATAGGTTTGCGTTCTCCACTATACTCCCGTAAAAATACACGGATGCCTGACAGTCAGTAATCGTAACTTCGCCGAAGGTTCCATTATCAATTTCGAGTCGTCCGCCTGCCGCCTGAATACCGCTCAATGCAACGGTTCCGCCGGTGACATTTGCGCAGTTAATCACAACTGCTCCGGTGAGCGTCTTCCCACTCAGCTCCTCCAGAATCGCCGCCAGTTCGCCAGCATTCGCCGGAGTATAGCTCGCCGCGCCATGAGTATGCACCACAGAGTCCGACACAATCCGATCCGCCTCGACCACCTCTGCATGCACGCCGTCCGCGTCCACGCGCAGCACATCGTCCTCGCCGTCCTCCGACGGCACGGCCACCTCCATGCGCTTCGAGACAATCCTCACTCGTTCGGTGTTGATGTCCACCTTGCTGTAGTCGCTGTTCACGCTCAGACTGCCCGCCGGGTCTTCCGGCGCAGGTGACCAGTCCGTGGACTTGTTGCCCTTTTCCAGCTTCAGGTTTTTGAAGATGTGAACGGAGTTGACTGTCGCCGGTAGTCCCACAATAAAGATTTCGGTGGAGTAAAGCAAGAAATCCGGAATGTTTTCAACCGTCGTGAATGTACCCGAGACATGCGTCCATTCATTTGCCGGAATCTCTTTCCAGTAGCCGCCTTCATTCGTTGCAGCGTTCGAGCCGTCGTCTCTTCGGATGGAAAACATAACTCCGTTTGCCGTCGCGACCGACGGCTTGTAATCGAAGCTCAGCGTGTACTCCGTGTTCGGCTCCAGATGGGCGTATGCGTCTTCGCTGACCGCGTAGCTTATAATGCTCCAGCCTGTCTGTTCCACCGCATCTCGGGTCATCTTGACTGCCCGAACACCGCCATCCAGATACTCTTCGATGGTTTTCCCGCCTGTCTGCATAGACCAGTCCCAGTTGACCGTTCCCTGATTCGTGTTCCGCAGCA
>ERZ1034882.146-NODE-146-length-41717-cov-78.765038_pt1 | contig 41717 bp, 69 predicted proteins | sample MGYA00520606_ERZ1034882 | MGnify/ENA primary metagenome ERZ1034882 (study PRJEB33766, sample SAMN09781726) | gut metagenome | biome: gut microbiome | host: Homo sapiens | place: Madagascar | study: EMG produced TPA metagenomics assembly of the PRJNA485056 data...
CCGCTGTTCCAGTCGCCGCTGTTCCAGTCGCCGCTGTTGCGGTTGCCGCTGTTGCGGTTGCCGCTGTTCCAGTCGCCGCTGTTCCAGTCGCCGCTGTTCCAGTCGCCGCTGTTCCAGTCGCCGCTGTTGCGGTTGCCGCTGTTGCCGTTGCCGCTGTTGCGGTTGCCGCTGTTCCAGTCGCCGCTGTTCCAGTCGCCGATGTTCCAGTCGCCGCTGTTGCCGTTGCCGCTGTTGCCGTTGCCGCTGTTGCAACGTCCAGTGCAAGCCTTTCCCGTATTCACGATCTCAAGGACTTCAGTCCAAGGGATTTCCCGCACGATTTCCAGCTTGTTCGTTGCACACTTATCCTCGCCCTCTGCAACCGTACCGTGGGCGATCACTTCAGCAACGTGGTTATTCGGGTCAAAATCATAATAACTGAAACAGTCGGCGGCATTTTTGCAAAAGTGCATACCCACATTGCAGACAGACGGGTTTACATGCTCTTCAAACGTGCCGGGGCAAGTATACTGTTTGCCTTTACACGTCCAATCAGGGTTGAAAACCTTATAGCCTTTTACGCTCATTTTTATCTCCTCCTTTTCAGAACGGCAGGTCGTCGGTATCTGATATCACTGAAAAGTCATTCATGCTGCCCTGCGTGTAGGCGGGCTGCGGGGCGCTCTGCGCGGCTGTTGCCTGCTGGATGTGATTCATCGTCTGCTGGTCGTAAGACGCGGCAGCGGGTTTATCTGCCGCCTTTGCGCCTGCAAAGCTGATATTGTTCGCCACAACTTCCACCGCCGTGCGCTTGTTGCCCTGCTTGTCCTGATAATTCCGGGTCTGCAAGCTGCCGTCAATGGCGATCATGCTGCCCTTCTGGAAGAACTTGCAGATAAATTCGGCGGTCTTGCCCCATGCCACGATATCCACAAAATCAGCCTGACGCTGCTGGCCCTTCGGGGTATAGCTGCGCTCGCAGGCAATGCGGAAGGTGCACACGTTGGTGCCCTGCTGGGTGGTGCGGAGTTCCGGGTCTGCCACAAGGCGACCCATGATTGCTACAACGTTAAGCATATTCTAATCCTTTCTCTTCTTTTGGTTGCTTCTGGGCACAGTCCCAACACAACAAACGTCCATACTTTTCTTTTGTGGTTTTTGCAATATGCGTGTTGGGAACGCGCTTGCCTTTATACATGGCGTCTTGTATCGGCTTGCCACAACAAGCACACGTTAAGATCATCGGCGTGTTGTCCAGCGCTGCCTGTACTTCTGGGTCACGCTTTGGTGCTGCGGGTACGCTCTCTGCCCGTGCACTGTACTTTGTCGGGTCTGTCTCCCAGTAAACATCTGCGCCCACGCCAAGTGCCTTGCACGCCACGCTCTGGGCGTCTGTGTAGGCTTTTTTGTAGGCGTCATCGTCTGTGCGCAGCCCGCTTTGCTCCCTTGCGATCAGCAGCGAGCCACCAACACCGGGAATCGGTGCGCTCCACGGTTTTTCCTCGCCCTGCCGGATGTAAAGGCAGGTGAAGCAATGCACTACCACCTCACCGTTTGCGCCCTGCTTCTCCTCAAAAACAGGCGGATCGAACTTCCATCCAATCCCAGCAGCCCCAAAAAGTTCCGTCAGCTTCTTGATACGCCACATAGGGTTGATATCGCTTTTGCCCTTCAGGCGACCGGCAGCGATTTTTCGTAGGGCTTCCGGCGGGGCGTTTCTCGCGCTGTTGTAGATTTCCATTTTATCCATGTTCGTATGCTACCTCCTGGCATCCGTGCACACGGCACCGGCTTTGCAGTGTCAGGTGCTGTACGTTGTATGCGGCATCTGCCATAATGGCAAGGTCTTTTGCGGTAGGGAACAGGCTGGACTGTGTAAGGATCACTTCCAGCGCGTACATTGCCTTGCCGAGTGCCTCTGCGGCATTTTTGCAGGCAAGCGCACGGTCGGTAGGGAGCGTTCCCATGTAGACGCAGTCAGGATTGTTTTTTGTCCACGCAAGGTCACCGGCAACCGCTTTCTGCACTTTGCCAAGTGTGGAAACCGCTTCGCCAATGTCTGCAAGTGCTCCCAGCGTGAGGCCTAGCTGCCACTCCGGCACGTTGCTTACATAGTTCAAGCAGATCTGTTTTTTTTCATCACAATGCATAAACATTCACCTCGCGTAAACCTTGTTGCGGCGCTCGTCCAGTACAACATAAATCCTTGCCGGGGTTTCCTTTGCAAGGTCGTCCGCGTACTGCACACCCTCCAGCGTGGTGCGCACCGGGATCTCGTTCACGAACCGGCGCTCTGCATCATAAATCTGTACCGTGCACATACGCGCACCTCCTGTTGTTGTGCCGCCAGCCAAGGGCGATGTACCCAAGGTTCACGCACAGCACGATAAAAATAACGGTTTTCACGCTTTACCTCCTTGCGATTTGCCGCATATTGTGGTATTTTTGTGGTGATGGGGCTCAACCATCAACCTTTCTTCTCGACCCGCCGGTACTGGTAATACCGGCGGGTTTTTTGCTTGCTTTCAGCAGCATATACTGCCCATAACTCAGCCCGGCGTCATCCGCTGCGCGGCAGTCTGCCCGAAACTCTGCGTCCCGCTTCTCTGCGTTCCTGATGCGTGCTTCCGGGCTTTCTCCCCTTCTGTACTGGGTGCGGATCTCTGTCTTGCGCTTTGCCCACCACTCAGCCGTCTGCTTGTCGTGCCGCTTTTTGACGCACTCCGGGCAATACAGCTTGGAGTAATAGACGTTGTGCATAACCTTGCCGCAGTCCTTACAGACGCGGGTGTGGGTGTAAGGGTTAGCGTTTGCCATGTTTTACGTCCTCCGCGTTCTCAAGCGCCTGCTGCAAGTCCTCTACAATGATGGCGTAATCGTCAGACATGGCCTGCCACATCTCGCTTTGAAACTGATAGTAGGCATTGTCGGCGCGCATTTTGTGACGGCGCTGCAGCTTCTGGTATTGCGTGATCAGCGCCTGAATGTGCTCTTCCAGCGTCATATTAGCCAACCTTTCTGCGGTTTGCAGGCTTGACGGTGCGCTCAGGCTGCTTGTGCACCTTGCTGCTGCGCTTGTACTGCTGGTTCTCTTGGTGCAGGCTGTACAGGCTCAGCCCAAGCGCTGCCGCCGTGCAAAGCGCAGCCCACAGCACCAGCGGGGCGCGGGCAGCGGCAGCGCCGTAGGCGTAGCCACCCCAGACCATCAGCAGCAGGGTGATGCCCGCTTCAACCAGATCCAGAGCTTTCATGCCAAGCAGAAAGCCGCACGCCGCGAAACCGGCAAGGGTGATGGTGTTCAGTCGTTTCATATTCCGTATACCTCCTTTAATTGGTAGAAATCCTTCAGCCACGCTACAAACCCGGCGCGGGAGATCAGCGGCGCGGCGGTCTTTGTGTCCACAGAGGGAACAGACCACCCGGGAAACATCCCCGCTTGAATCATTGCCATAAGCGTTGGTTCGCTTACAGAGATCAAGTTTGCCCGCATGACCTCGCAACAATCGTGAATGCTCATTGTGGGACGCATGGTGCATCCTCCTTTCTTTTTAATAAAGCGTCTCCTCTTTGCTGTGCCGTCGCCAATCGACGCCACTCAAATCTATGCGCTTCCGCCGCTTCGCCTTGAATTGCCTTGCCTTTGCTGCGCTTGCTCCGCACTTCGTTTCCTTCGCAAATCACATCAGCGCTTTTCTCTGCCATTCCTTCGCCTTGCATCGCTGTGCACTGCCACTGCACAGCAGTTCACCGCATAGCCTTTGCTTTGCACCGCCGTGCCTTGCCGCTGCTGTGCTTCGCGATGCTATGCCATTGCACGGCCAATCGAACTCAGCCTTGCCACTGCCACGATCTGCCTCCGCGAATCAGGGCCGTCAATGCCATGCCCTTGCTCTCAGGTCTTCACCTCATAGGCCGTGTAGGTAAAGCGGCCCTTTCCGCTGTTGCGCCACTGTCCGATTCCGCGCAGAATGCCATAATCCAGCCACTCACGAACAACCTTTTCGTGGCTGTCGTCAAGAAGAATTACGTCAAACTCGCAGGTGCTGCCCGCCGGGATTTCCTCACTGTTGGCAAGGCTCACGCGCTCGCCCTGTGCGGTCTGAGCACGCAGCGGACGCTGGCAGTCGCGGATCTCTCCGTTTGTCAGAATCGGAATCATGCGGGGCTGAATGAAGATCAGGCCGTCAATGGCCTTCTTGTAAGCAGTCAGCTTACCGCTTTCGTTCACGGCCTTCTTCTTGCCAGTATCGGTCTTGCCGCCGATGCGGGAAAGCATGCCGCAAGCATCCTTAAACATGCCTTTGATCTGGTAGTCGTAAAAAATCGGATTGCCGTCCGGGTCACGCGGGAAAACGGTCATGCCCTTGTCAGCTACCGCATCAGGGCCAAGAGCCGCCACTTCATCCTCGATGGTTGCAGCATCCGGCGACTTGCTGGCGATAAACTCGCGGGCCACATTGGGGTTTGCGGGCCATGTGCCCAGCACCGGCTCAATAAACGTAGCTTTCACATGCAGTTTTTTCATAGTAACCTCCAAAATAAGTTTGTATCCTTACGCCACGCCGTGGCTTTACCGCTTCAAAAACAGGTTCACAAAGTAGATCTGACCCTTGCCGGTCACCTTGGGCGTCTTGTTAATGCTGGTGTGCCCATCGGAGTGCACCACGGTGGTCTCCTTGATCTCAAACAGACCCTGCTCCACGGCGCGCTGCGTGGGCATATTGTAGTCGCTGCGCTTGGGGTCTTTGATGAGGTATCCGTGCTCCCGCATCCAGACAAACAGCCGGTTTTGCCCGATCTGCACGCTGTTCTGGCACAGCAGCTTTGCAAGTTCGCCCACAAGGATGCTCTTCTTGCTGGCGTTTACCGCGTCTGCAAAGATGCCATTGGGCGTAAGTTCCGCGATCTGCCGGTCTTTGTGTTCCAGTTCATCGTGGGCGGCAATCAGCGCCTGTGCCATCAGCTCAGCCCGGGACAGCTGCGGGCGCTGCGCCAGCTGCTTCTCCATCGCGTTGAACGCGGCAATGTACTTTAGCTTCCACTCAAGCGCCGCCTTGCCGGTAAAGCCCATCGCCAGCAGCGTAAAGCCGTCACGGTTCATCAGGTACATGGGGTAAGCCTTGCCTGTCCCGGCGGTGTAGGTGGTCGGGAAGAACATATGGGTCAGAGCCGAATTTTCGGCGCTGATGCTTTTGATGCTCTCCAAGACGTGCTTGTGCTCCTTGCCGAAACTCTCGGCGATCTGGCGGCTGGATGCTACCGGCTCGCCGTTCTGGGTGGATAAGATGATATCTGTCATAGTTCTGTTTTGTCCTCCTTGTACTCTGCCCCTCCTGTGCTATACTTGAGCGGGAGGGGGTGAAAAAAATGAATCAGCGGGGATCCATGAACCAGCGTACAGATAAATTAGAGCGCATTCTGAACGCCAGCAAAGTAAATTATTCCAGTCCGCAGGTCTCGCAGCAGCCTACACTGTATGAGGTACAGCGGCGGTATGCGGAAGATTTGAAGCAGCTGCGCCAGCAGTTTGAAGAAAGCCAGCAAAAGCAGGAAATCAAAGACCGCGAACAGGCAAAAGAAAAACAAATTGACCGGCTTTATGATCTCCTTGCAATCGGTGTTGCCATCGCATCCATGATTATTTCTTTAGTAAAATGACCACCAAAGCCAAAATCTGAATGCAAAGAGCGATGAACTGAATTTCGTGATTCTTCACGGTTGCTCGCCCCCTTGCGTTTATCCTCTAAGCTTTCGTACCAGATTGACGATCTGCAAAACAAGTGTTGCAACCTGAATGCAAAGCGTCAAAGCCAAAATCCTTGTAGAAGTCCAGTCGTGCTTGCGGCTGGGCTTTTTGTCGTTGTTCATACCGTTTTGCCCTCCTTTGCTTCCACGAGTAGCGCATCCACGGTCACACGAAAGTACGCAGCCACCTTCAACAGTTGGCTGATGCTGGGGCCGTACACGCTGCGCTCCCATTTGCCAATCGAGCCGTTGCTCAGGCCTGCCGCCGCCTCCAGATCGGTACGGCTCAGACCATGCAGCTTGCAAAACTGGTCGATTTTTGAAACATTCACTAGCGATTCTCCTTTCTACTCTTGCAAATCGCTAGAAAATATGCTACTATGTAATTGCGAAGTACAAAGTGAATAAAATCAAGCGTCTGCATGATATAATATTGTCAGGGGCTTTGGTTTTGTTTGCCCTGTGCTTAGTATTATACTAGGCTTTTGCATAGTTTTCAATAGGAAATAGGCATATTCCTAGGACTTTGGCTAGCTGCACAAAAACAGGGGGATTTTCCTATGCGAAATGTTGAAAGAGCTAAGCAAATCGCTAAATCAAAGGGTATAAATTTCGCTTTTGTATGCCGTGAGATTGGCAAGAGCAGAAGTTATTTGTCCGAAATGCTGGCAAGCAGTAGAGATTTGCCGGAAAAAATGCTAGAACCTGTTGCGCAGGCTCTAGGCGTAACGGTCGAAGAGTTGACCGGCGAAAGCGAGCAAAAAGAAAAGCCCGCTCCCCAGATGGAGAACGGGCTGGATGCGCTATTAAAGGAGTGCGAGGGGCTGTCCAAAGATGAGTTGGAAGAAGCCAGACAGTACATTGCTTATTTAAAGGTAAAGCGCCATGGGATTTGAAACACTTGTTTTATCCAGAAAAGATTTAAACCTGTTGCGACTTGTTTCGCACAAGCCGGTTGACAACAGCAGCCAGTGGGCAGAAAAGCTGGATACACTTATAAAACACGACTTTGTTGCTCTGGATTACTTTGAAAACGAAAACGGAGCAGTTGTTCCAATGTTGACGATTACCAGTGACGGCAAGGACTACTTGAATTATATCCTTCGCCGACAGCTTGAATTGCATATTTCAACAGCACTTTCTGTGATTGCAATCCTGGTATCATTGCTTGCTCTGTTCCGCACTGCATGAAAAGGGTTTAACAACGGCATCCATGATTTGCTTCTGAAAAGAAATCGATAAATAGGATTTCAGTTGGGCGGGAATCTGCATTGCTTCCTTATATGTAAGTCCCTCTGCCTGCAACAGATCCATGATTTTTCTGACGATCTCATCGTTTCGCGCAAAAGGGTCTTCGCCATACTCTGAAACATCGATTTTGTACTCGTTCATCCTGCGTTCAACTTTTGCGTGGAGGCAATTCTTCATCTCGTCCGGTTTATTTCTGGAAAACATTGCAGATCTCCTTTCTTTTTTTCAATGCTTTGATGTACGCAAGCGCAGAGTTGCGTCCCTCAGGAGAAAGCTGCAAAAACTCAGCGCATAGTGCATTGATGGTTTCTTCTATTGTATCACATTTTGCAAACATTGTGCTAGTATCTTGCACTTTATTTTCCCCCTTTGGCTAGATCATTGATAATTTAAGGTTTCCGGCAGCTGTTTGGCTGCCTATTTTTGTTATTTTGAGGTGGTTATTATGAAATGTCCAAAATGCGGGGCTGAAATTGAGAACGTGAAATTTTGCCCTGAATGTGGAGCACCTGTTGCTTCGGGTTCCGTGACAGCATCTATCGAATCAGACGAAAAGCCTGAAAAAAAGAAAAAAGGTCACGGATGCGGATGCGCGGTCGCTGTTAGTGTTGCGCTGATTGTGTTCGTTCTTATGATGACCCCTTCTTCCAGCACGACAAGTTCAACGTCCGGAACAAAGAGCAGCACGTCCATAAAATCGTCAATTTCTGCCGATGATAGCCTTACAATGGGGCAGAGAAACGCTTTGCGGTCTGCCCAAACCTACCTGAGTGCTGGTATGGGATTCTCTTACAGCAGCCTTGAAAACCAGCTTGAGTATGAAGGATATTCCACGGAAGATGCTACTTATGCCGTAGATCATTGTGGTGCAAACTGGGACGAACAGGCTGCGATAAAAGCAAAAAATTATATCAACTCCATGTCTTTCTCTCGCTCCGGTCTGATTGAGCAGCTGGAGTTTGAGGGATTTAGCCAAAGTCAGGCGGAGTACGGCGCCACTGCTGTGGGATATTGATGTGTAAACTTGTTCACAACCACATTTTACAACAGTTTGGTGTATCCGTCAATCGTTTTTAATGGCGAAAAAAATCGCCAAAAATTTGAGATTTGCGCTGAATCGCGCGATTTACGCGCATTTTTAAGCGAAAAACGCGCGGTTTACGCTTGCAATGTGCAAAATATGCACGTTGCTACTGCTTGCCGGTGTCCAGCCGCTGAATTTCTTGCAACAGTTGGGCGGCGCACTCCCCGCCGGGGCTGGCCGCTGCGGCGCGCAGGGCGTGCAGCCCGGTGATCTTGCGGCTGGCGTACATGGCGGCAAGGGCTTGCTGCTCCGGGGTCATATCAACGTAGCAGGCAAGCGCGGCGCGGATGTGGTTGCAGAAACAGGCGGTCTTTTTGTTAGTCATGGCTCAATCCTCCCAAGGTTGCGGGGTTTTGGCTGTGCCGGTAAGCACGCTGGCGGGCATTCCGTCAATGATGGTCATTTCCGGGTCTTGGTTGCTTGTTTGACCGTTTTTCATTTTGTTTTCCTCCTGATTTTTGGTAATTGTGTCAACTTATGTACCAAATTCTACCATGCGCCAGTGGAAAATGAAATCAGAGAAAATTTTGTCGAATGGCGCAGATTTTTTCTGCGCCATTTTTTGCTTTTATCACGCATTATATTTGAGGGGGAAGGGTGTGTATGAGTTATTTTACAGCTGCGAAAATTGGTGCTGCGCTTGCAAAGGCGCGTGTTTCGGCTGGGTTGAGCCAGCGCGAAATAGCAATTTTGATAGAGAAGAACGAGCGCACGGTGCAAAACTGGGAACGTGGGCAATCCAGCCCGGATGCGGACGAGATCATGGATTGGTGTACAGCCTGCGGGGTGTCGCCCATTGCGGTCTTTATGGAGGTGTTGCACCCGGACTTGTATGCGGTGCCGGATCAGCAAAAACAGGACGACGAGATAGATAGGGAGCTGTGCGCTATTGTGCAGGCGCTTCCGCCTCTAACGAAACGGCTGCTCCTCTTTGTGCTGAAGGGGCAGCATGGCAGCAGCGCCCCGGCGGTCATTTCCGAGATAGCCGCAAATCTGCATTGCCCTCTCAACAATCGCGTCAGCGTTTGCGGAACCATCATCGACCAGTACACCTTTGCCCAGATCAGAGGGCTTGACCCATGCCCGGACGACCCTCACCCGCCCATTGACGATCTGAAGATCCATTACAAAGCCGGGCGCGCTGCCGCTGAAAACGGCGCTCTTGGCTATATAGGGCGACGAAAGGAGTAAGGTTATGCAGTGCATCAGATGCAAACGAGAGATCCCGGAAGGTGCTGCTTTCTGCCAATGGTGCGGCAAGCGCCAGCCAGAGACCACCCCACCCGCACAAAGAAAAAAACGCCGCCGTCCAAAGGGCAGCGGCTCGGTATACGAGAAGAAGGACGCCGTCCGAGCAAAGCCATGGGTCGCAAAAAACAGCGCAAATGAAGTCATCGGGACTTTTGCAACGTCATCTGAAGCCGTTATTGCGCTGAGCGAGTATAACGCCAAGCACTCCACTGCTTCCCGCTTCCGCTATACCTTTTCTGACGTCTACGAAAAATGGAACGAACTGCACTATAAAGACATCGGCCCGAAAGGCCGTGACAGCTACCAGCGGGCGTATGAAGTGGCAAAGAGCCTGCACGATTGCTCTATGAGAGACTTAAAAACAGAGGACTATCAGAAGGTCATAACCGCGCTTGCCGACACTGGAAAGTCAAGAAGCTATTGCGAGAAGCAGCGGCAGCTGTTTAGCCAGCTGTGCAAATGGGCGATGCAAAACGATATCATATCCATCAACTACGCCGAGGGGCTGCGGTTGCCCTCTGCATCCCCTAAAAAAGAGCGCACCCTCACCAGCGACGAGATCCAGCGCATCCAGACCGTAGCCGACAACGCCGACCCGTCCAACCGCCTGCGGCTCACCGCCCAGATCGCGCTGGTGCTGGTGTACACCGGTATGCGCATTGATGAGCTGCTTTCCATGCGCCGGGATAACGTTTATCTATCTGACGGATACATGATCGGCGGAGAAAAGACGGATGCCGGTCGGCAGAGAATCATCCCGATTCTTGAGCCAATAGAAAAGATCGTTTCCGTCTGGATGCTGGACAGCATTGGCTTTGAATATTTGCTACCGACCGCAAACGGCAAAAAAAAGGACATCAATGCGGTGGAGCATAGCTTTCGCCGCCTGATGCTGCTGTGTGGAATCAACAAGGAGGACACTCCAAAAGAAAAGAAGGTCACACCGCATTCACTTCGCAGGACATTTGCGACAAAACTTGTGGAGTGTGGAGCTGAACCGACTGCCGTGCAAGCAATTCTAGGGCACGCTGATTTTACAACTACCGCCGATTACTATACCGCACACAGCACAGAATATGTTGTATCGGAAATGAAAAAGCTGAAATTATAAGCTCCCAATAAACTACCATTATAACAACATTTAACGAATCAGCGCTACTTTTCAATGCTTCCCAAGCAGTAGGCGGCGGGTTCGAGTCCCGTATCCTGCTCCATAATATAGCGGTGAAACGTTCATTATTCGTTCGTTTCACCGCTTTTTTGTTTGTGTCCATTTCAAAAAACGACGTAAAAATCTGTGATAAGGTGTGATAAACTCCCAAATAAGCTCCCAGATTTATGGTTCGGTCAGCCTTGATATTTTCCGCATCACAAGCTCGTATTCTTTCGGATATGCAATTTTTATTGCGCTCATGTGTCTGTCCAGTACCTCCATCAGCCCGCTGAACGGCACAGCGCTTGCAGCCTCTACAAATTCGCTCTGCGGTTCTTGCGGTCTTGTGGAATACTCCATCTGCCTGACTGGTTCAGGCTTTGGAGCGGGGCTGTTTTCCCGGCTTTCTGATTCGCTCAATTCATTTCGCACAGTGCAGAGGGCGGCAAGCTTTTCCACGCTCTGCCAGTTCGTTTCTTCACATTTTAGCTTGCGGATGTGTTCATTGATTTCCACAATGTCCATGCTTGCCGCCCCCCCTTATCACATATTGTTCAGGATGTCCAGAGCGCGCTTGTATGCGTCACGCTCGGTGCCGGTCGCTTTCTGCATCATGGTCTCAATGTCAGAGATCATCCGTTCTCGGTCGTCGCCGCGCGAGTAGTGGCCGCGCACATAATGCCGACCACGGTTTGCGTAGCTGTTGCCACGGTTGTAGTTTTCGGTGCGTCCGTAGTTGCCGCGCATATCGGCTTCCCATTCGCCGGTGCGACTATAATCGCCGTCCTCCAGCATCATGATCTTGTCAATGTTCTTGATGGTGTCGGTCAGCTTGTGCACGGTGTCCAGCGTGCGCTCGTTCAGGCCGTTCTTTGCATCGCGGTTGTACTCGTCCAGCTCCTCGCAGAGCATTTCACGCAGATCATAGAGATTCTTACTCATGTTGTACTCCTTTCCTTATGCTACCCGCTCAACGATCAGATTGCTGTTTGCAATGCTGATTGCCTGCGTGCTAGTGTTTTTGAGCGCCACAGTAACGCAGCAGCCGCGCGGCACCTCGATGAAAGCGGCCACGAAAACATTGAAGTAATTTTCGACTGCCGCCGGGGTTACGGTTGCGGTAGCGCTGTTGAGCGCTTCGCCGCCTACAGCCAGCGCCACGGAGATAGCGCCCACAGTACCGCCGGTAGGAATAGCGATATTTCCGCCAAAGCTTACTTTGAAAAGCGCTTTGCACTGGTTCGTAAGTCCGCGCAAGGTCACATTGCCAGCGCCTGCGCGGTGGTTGATGCAGTTCGTCCCCTTAATAGCGGTTTCGGTCAAGGGAAGATTCTGACCGGCTGCCACGGTCTGAATCGTGGTGGAGGTAAATTCAGCCATTATTCGCGTCCTCCTTTTCTGCACAGACATCCGCTTTACTCGCATAGATGTTTTTCAGCACATCCATGCAGGAAGCCGAAAAGTCCGGTCGTTCAGTGTCCAGCAAAGTCCGCACGATTGAACTGTATACGCTCAGATCCATCATGCTCATTTTGTTTTTGTCCATGCTGGCCAAATGGTCAACAAACTGCTGCTTCAAGTCTGTTACGGTCATTTGAATGCTCCTTTCATAATAAAAACGCCGGGACTACTGCCCCGGCGCTCTGGTTTGCAAAATCAGCTCAGGGGCTGAACAGGCTACAAATTGTAGTCAGTTGCCGTTATTCGGTTAGGCGCAACCGTTGCAGCCGCAGCCGGTGCCGCAGTTACCGTACTGGTAGGGTGCGGGTACCGGGAATGCGGGCACAGGGCGGGGATTGTAGTAGGCCAGCTGACCGCTCATGTAGGCCTTGAGCGTTTCGTTCTGGGCTGCCTGAGATGCCGCGAGCTGTGCTGCGAACAGCTGCTGACCCTGCTCAGCGATCTTTGCGTCCTTTGCCTCGATGCGCTGTGCGGTCAGGGCGTCAAGGATGGCGCGGGCGTTCTGGTTCTGGTTGTCGATGATGTCCCGGGTGGTGTTCTGCACCGTGTTCCGGGTCTCGCAGGACTGGGTGGCCAGATTGTAGTTGACGCCCTGAATGGCAGAGCGGTTCTCGCAGCAGCACTCCTGCTGCTGCATCTGCATGGCAAACAGCTGCTGCATGAACGCCGCCTGCTGGTTTGCGCGGCTGATCTCTGCGGACATAAAGCCGTTGTTCACGGTCTGCTGCACGCCGTTGACAAGCTGCGCCTGCTGGTAGAAGCCATCACACATGCCGTTGTTGATATTATCCATCTTGCGCTCGATGCTGGCAAAATCGGAGGTCAGAACGTAGCCGTCAACGACGCCGGCACCGGTGTTGCCATTGCCGCCCCAGTTGCCGCCCCAGCCGCCGCAGAAGGCAAACAGGAACAAGATGATGATCCACCATGCGCCATCATTGCCAAAGCCAAAGCCGTTGCCGCCGTTGGTGTTTGCGGGCTGAACAGGCATGGTCAGAACCGCAGAATCGGAAGAAAGAGACATTTTTGTACTCCTTTCGTGTGTTTTGAATGATTTTTATACTTGAACCGTGGCCACGGTTACGACTTAGTGAAGAAACTGCTGAAACTGCTGCGCCATCGCCTGAAGCTGGTTCAGCTGGTTTTGCGACAGCTTACCGGATTGCAGCAGTTTTTGCACCTCTGCTTTCGGGTCGCCCTGAAAATTTGCCTTAAACTGCTGGAACTGCTGCATCATCTGCCCGAACTGCCCCATCGGGTTTGGCATGGCTGGCATACCGCCGCCCAGTGCATTAAAAAGAGGATTTGGCATAATTATTTGACCTCCGTTTCAGGCTTTTCAGGCTCTTGCTTTTCAAGCGCCGCGCAGCGGGCTGCCAGCGCGTCAAACTCTGCCCTTGTGACAAACTCCCCGCCGGGCTGCTGCGCCGTTTGCAGAGGGGATTTACACGGCGCTGCACGCTCTGTATAATCCAGTATCCGCATAGACGGAATGCCGGATACATCAACGGATTTAATATAGATTACTTGATTTTCGCTATCCCACAGCGGCACCGTGTTTCCTTTGGCAATAAGATAGCTTTTTGCGCCCGTTTCCCCTTGAACCCAAATCATGGAAGGTTGCTGTTCTCGCTGTCCCATCATTTGAGACTGGTACGCCGCTTGCTGTCTTAGCTGGGCAAGATTATCTAACATTGCTTGGTCGTAAAGTGCAGCCATAGAATTTGCATACGGGTTGTAAGGCATCTTTTACTCCTCCTTGTACCAGAAAAAAATTGGGCATTCCGCGCCACTGTCCCAGCTGTCCCACCACTTGCCGTCGATGACGGCCAGAACGTGGCCGGAGCAGCCCAATACATACACACCGCGCGGGTACTCCCTTGCAAAATCCTCCACGGTGTAGCAGGTGGAGCAGTCTGCCTCGACAAGGCGGCGCTTGAATCCTCGCTTTTGGAGGTACGCGCCCCATGTGCGGTTGGCGCTTGGCATGTCGCCCAGTGCGTAGCCCATCATGGCAAGCCCTACATACGCCTGCTCCCAGCTTTTCCCGGTTGCAGCTGCAACGGCACGAACTGTGCAGTCTCCAACGCTGCTTCCGCGCGGGTTTGGGTTAAACTTATGCCACATGAGCGCCCCTCCTTTTGCGGTTATCGTACCAGAATGCCACACTGGGAGAGACAACGAGCGTCAAACGAAGGACAAAAAATCTTGGTTAAACTTTGCTTAAATCTTGCTTAAACTTGATTAGAGTTTGCTTACTGTGAGCAAAAAAAAAGCGCCCACACGGAAAAATCCGCATGAGCGCTTAATTTTAGCTATTTCAAGTCAAAAGCTTCGATTTCAATATTACCTAAGAGCTGCGAATACTTGCCAAGCTCTTCCCCTGCATTGTCAATTAACTTTTTCTTGTCATATCTCTTCAAAAATTCATCTACCGCAGCTTTTAAGACGGCATTCGGAGTTGTGCCAGCCTCTGCGCACGTTGCCTTAAACTTTTCCGCGTAGTCCTTTTTTACGCGGCAGGCCAAGCTTGTCATATTTTCTTTGTCCCACTTGGCATTGGATGCCTTTTTCTTTTCAGAAATCATAAAAATACCTCCCGTTTCATTTGCCTTAGTATAGCAAAAAACAGCACTGTTTACAATGCCAAATGTGCACAAGATGGCACTATAAACATTGTCGAAAATGTCAATTTACATACACTGTAAACAGTGCTATACTATAATCACAGCAAGGGAAACAAAATATTGGAGGGCCATTATGAACGAGTTATTTGATCAAAAGGTTTTGGATTTTCTTTCTAATCTTGAAGAAGAAAGTTTTTACAGTTACACTCAAAACCCTTGTGAAAAAACCAAGAATATCCACGAAAGGGCAAAAAAGAAATTGCTTGAGTATGCACACAAATACGGAATTGCATAAACAGCAAAACCCCCGATGCTCCAAACGGAACACCGGGGGTTTTTATGCCGCCGAAACGGCAAAGTCTAAAATCAAGAACGGAACTGCCCACAGGCAATGCCGCTCTCTACAAAGGCCGTAACCTTTCAAATATCCACCCTAATGCGCTTCTCCGAGAGGCCGGGAGGATTTGTTGAAGTTATTATACCACAATTCGTGCAAAAAGAAAAGCGGCAGACCCGAAAGCCTGCCGCTTCAATGCGTTTTCGTGAAAAATCGCACCCAATTAAAATTATGATATCACATATCCAGCATTTTATCAATGCATTTCAGCCGGTAGCCTATCGCCGTCCGGCTGTAATGTGCCTGTGCTGCAATGTCCGGCAGAGGAAGCCGCTCAACGTACCGCAGTAAGGCAATCTTTCGGTCAACCCTCCCAAGCGGTGCGCTTTTGATGGCGGTGGTCATCTGCTGTCGGTCAAGTCCTTGCAGCGCAGCGGGCAGCACTACGCGAGCCGCCGCCACAAGCAGCACCGAGCCAAAAAGGCTGCGGCAGCTGTCCGGCGTTGCGCACCACATTGTCAAGCGCGGCGAAACGGTGACAAAACGTCACCAGTTTGTTGACATTGCCGAGATGGTATGTTTTCGTGAGGCCACGAAAACGTGCGCAGACCAATTTCGTGATGTCACGAAATTGGTCTTGTGCGGCGTACATTTTGTTGGTGTCAACAAAATGCTCGTATGTAGTGCTTGCCATGATATCCTCCTTACAGTGTGATTTCCTCAGCGTTCGCCTTGTCCTCCGCATCCAGTGCATCATCGGCAGGAATCTCGGAAACAGTCCACACCTGCACAATGTCGTTGCCCTGCATCTCGTAGTGGCTCTCAACTTGCTGTGTCATCGCATCATACTCCGGCGGGTCAGCCTCCACAACTTTGTGGTAGCCCCACTGTTCGTATACATCATCGGGCGGGTTTGCCACGACAATGCGAAGCGGGTTAGGTGCAGCTTGAATCTGGCCATCAGTTTTGAGTTTTGCGTACATAAAATATTACTCCTCATCTATACCATAAAAAGAAAAAGTCGTTCCGGTTTTAAACATACTGCTTGTTGCGATACTAACTTTTATAATGCCACCGCCGTAAAATCTCGGAGCTTGTTTTGAGATATAGATTACTTTTTGGCCGTATAACTGCTCCATCGTATACCCGACAAGTTTCACCTTTTGGTTTCCACTGCTTTCCGGGAAGAATGCGTCATTTAACTCAAGCGCAAACTTTTTACCACTTTTAACAACACCGCCAAAAAATCCGCCTTCGACCTGCGCGTTGTATCCAACATTTGTATTCGTGCCGTTTTTAGATAGCGCTCCGAGTACAAGATTTCCGTTTCCATCAAAAATAGCCGTTCCTTCGATATAAATTTCACTGCATGTAAAAGCCACACCATCAGAATCCGTTGAAATTTCAACATTTTTTGCATCCTGTTCAAGCGTGACCGTGCGTAATAGTCTGAGCTTTTTTTGTTTTGCTGTGCGCTCATGTAGCATAACGGACTTTGCCATCTCTTACCCCTCCTTTGCATCCACAAGCCAAGTATCCGCAGCCACGCACAAAAACACAATTTTGCACATGGAGTTTGCCTTTGGCACAAAATTAAAATCATCCAAATCCACAGCTAGAGTGCAGGCAGTCTGGCCACTGCTAAAGACCACCATGATTTCTTGCCCGGTCTGCGCATCGGTTGGCATGGTGATGGACAGCGCAGTCTGCTCGCCTAAAAAGTACTTTGCACCTGCTAAAGCCACATCGTCCATAGAGGTACGCACGGTGGCGGTTTGCGGGTCTACTGTTTCTAACGTGATTTCGCCAGTATCAGAGATAGACTTCACCCGCAAAACCTGCCCAATCACAGGAGCAGTAGGCTTATTCAGCTTATCTTCCTTTAGCTGATTTTCTGCCCCCTTTGCCCGGGTGGCTTCTGCAACAAGTTCATCCCTTACGCTCTGGATCGCGTCACCTGTGGCTTTTGCGTCAGCGGCTTCGCCCTCGTGGGTGAGGGTGGCGTCCAGTGCTACGGCAGGGCCGGTCTCGCCTTTCGGGCCTTGCGGGCCGGCATCACCTTTTTCACCCTGCGGCCCCTGTGCACCCTGTGGGCCGCGTTCACCTTGAATGCCCTGCGGTCCCTGTTCGCCACGAGGGCCAGTCTCGCCCTGCGGACCAGTGTCGCCCTTCTCGCCTTTGAAGTCACCAGCTGCAATTCCGTCTTTGAGCTCCTGCAGACTGTCAGCGGCTTCCCGAGCGCTCTGGCTAGCACTGCCCGCGCTGGTGGCGGCTTCACTGGCGGCGGTCTGGGCGGCTTTTGTGGAGGCTTCCACCTGCTGGAGAGCCTTGTCCCGGGCCGTATCAACAGCCTGCGTGGCGGTGGTCTGCTTGTCACCGATGGCTTTCAGCGCGTCCTCTTTGGCGGTGACGGTGTCAGAAAGGGCTTGCCCGGCCTTTTCGGCAGATGCTTCAGCCTGCTTTGTGGCCGTCTGTGCATCGGTCTTGGCCTGCTCTGCGGCGGTGGCGTCAGTGTGCACGGCATTCATTAGCTGCTGCCATGCAGGGGTACCCGGTTCCGGCGTGGTGCCGTCCTCCGTGCCGCTGTTGGTGCTCACACGATACCGCAGGTCTGAGCTGGTCACGGTCTTTGTGCCGTCGCTGCCCTCAAAGGTGATGCACCCGCTCCCGGGCTGTGCGGTCACGCTGGCGGGCACGTCCACATAGCCGTCCATCACCAGCGAGGATGACGGGTCTTTGCCGTCCGGGACGTGCCAGAAGCAGCGAATAGCCAGCCCTTCCCACTCGCCAGTGGCGGTGACAGCAAGGCGGTACACGCCCCGGTTCTTGGTGTAGCCAAAGCGCACCAGCTGCTCATAGCCCGGCACTTTGACGACGCCATTGGATGCGAGAGATACGCTCTGCTCAATCATGCTTTACTCCTTGTTGATGGTAGGCTTCTTTTCTGCCAGTGCCTTTTTCATCATGCTGACAGCCTTTTCGATCACGCTGTCCAGCACTTCATCGGTGATAAAAGGCTTCAGCCAGTCCGGCAGTGCGCCGCGCAGTGTGGCAAAGACCTGTGCCTTTTTCTTTGCGCCCTGACCGCTGCCCATGATGCTGTCCTCGGCGATGGTCACAAGCTCCAGCGCCCACTGCTTGACGTACTGCTTGTAGCCCAGCCGGATGGCACCCACTGCCAGCGCGGCAAAGCCGATAACCATCAGCACCAGTGCGATGGGTGCGGGGATAAAGTTAAGCATTGCTTCCATGTTTTGTTACTCCTTCCATGAGGTAATTATCGATTTTTTCCTTGCTGGCCTGCATAGCGGGCACGTTGTTTCCGGTCAGCTGTGCTTCCAGCAGGGCACGAACGGCTTCAAGCGTCAGGCGGTTTACTTCGTCGATTTCCCCGAAGCGGGACAAATCGCGCCCAAGCGCCAAAGAATGTTGCGCATAGCCCGTTTCTAGCGTTTGCAAGCGTTTGTCCATCTCGTCAAGCCGTTTGTTCTGCGCATCGTCGGGGGCCTGTGCCTTTTTGACGTACTTATGGATGATGTCTAGCACCTTGTCGATGGTGATGGCCGCAGCGCACAGGCTGCCCAGGATGCCCAGCACCCACAGTAAAGCTTCTTTTTCGGTCATTTACCCTCCCGGAGACGGGTCAGGCCCTTCTTGCTGATGAATTTGGCATAGTCCTTGTAGGGCATTGACAAGTCCACATCACCGGACACCCCGGGAATCTTACCCTTGCTGGTGTACTGCCACATGCCGAACGGCCATCCGGGCGCGGGCTTCTTCGTGCGGTAGGCAGCCAGCCACACATCGTAGGGTTTCAGGGCAGCGCCGCCCATGTACAAGAAGGTGTTGCCAAACCACAGGCCGGTGTACAGCATGGCGTACACGCCCCAGCTTTCCACCGTGCTCAGCATGTAAGCTGTCAGGTCGGTCAGCGTGGCCTTGCCCAACGGCTTCTGCACCTCGTCCTCGATGTCCACAGCCACCGGCAGCTCAAAGCTTTGGCCGGTGAGCAGCTTCTTGAAGTAGGCAAGCTCCTTGTCAGCCTGCTCTCGGTTGATTGCTTTAAAGTAGCCGTACACGCCGCAGGGGATGCCCAACCGCTTGCATTCTGCGTAGTTGCGGGCAAACTGCGGGTCAGTGTAGGGGGCACTGGGTCTGCCCGCTGCGCTGTTGCCCATGGCGCGAATCATCACGCCGTCCACCTTGCCGCTTGCCTTGACCTTGTCCCAGTCAATGTTACCCTGCCAGCGGGAAACGTCCATGATAAGTTTATTTTCCATTATCCTCCTCCTGCCCATTGTGGGCATCCTGTTGTTCTTTTTCACGCTGGGCCAGCTCTTCCGCGGTCGGCGGTGGCGGCACAGTGCCCGCTTCGTACACCGTGTAGCTTCCGCCGTCCAGCGCAATGCCCCAGTAACGCTCGCCGGTGACGGCGGCTTCGTTGTGCTCGCTCACGACCCGCGCAATGGCGGCATAATCGGCTTCTGACGCGCGTACAGCATAACCAGGTTTGATGTTGTTGTCCATTTCCTTCTCCTTTCTCCGGTCTCCCGGCTCACACAATCACGCGTCCCGTGTCGTCCACCAGCGTGTCCGGTGACAAAATCATGCAGGGACGGATGCCGTATGAGCTGGAGCAGCCGCTGCCGTACAAGCCGCCACTGGAGTCTACGCCCAGTGCGCTGCCGGAGTAGCCGCAGTTCGGAGAGCGGAGCCACCAGTAGGTGGCAGAGCCGTTGAGATAGGCAACACGATTGGGATCCGAACTGTTGTCTGCGTAGCCCTTGAAATAGGTCAGTTCTGCGCCCTCGCCGCTCGGCATAGAGGAGAAACTGAAGCTCGTTTCAGTCGCACTGAGCAGGAAAATCTTTGCAGACAGGCCATTCGAGCCGCTGGTGACGGTCGTGGACACACCGCTGCCTTTGCGGTACGGAATCTTTACCTGCTTGATGGCACTCTTGATGTTCGACTCGAACAGATTCAGGAACGTGCTGTTCAGGTAAGAATGGATGGTACTGTTGGCGTAGTCATTCGTGTTCGAGCTATGCCATGCACGGTTTTCATAAATGTCCTGCATCAGCAGCCATGTGCCGTTGCAGCTTGCATCATACATACTGTCCGGCAGACCCTGATGCACCACGATGAAATCCGTGACGGAACCGCCCACAGAGATTTTGACGGTGCTGCCTACGGCCAGATTTCCAATAGGCGTGCAGCTCTGGCTCTGGTAGACGAGCCGAGCTTGCCCATTTATGCTGACATACATCTTCTGCACTTGTCTGGCATGCCCATCAATGCCCGCATAAAGATTGGACACTTCGTGCGCTGTGTTCCCGATGCCGAGATATACGCTCATGCGTCCACCACCTCCTTATTTATACACCAGCAGGACGGTGCCGGTGGAAAGGACGCTGCCTGTACCGGGGTCGGTCGTTTGTGCCTTGATGCTGAACCCGTTGACGCCGGTCACGCTCAGTGTGCCGTCCTTCGTCACGGTCAGACCGCTGCCCACCTTCACGCCGCCCAGCGTGCTGGCAGTGGCGGCAGGCAGGGTATGGGACGTGTTTGCACTGGATGCCGCAATGCCATCCTCGATGTGGTTCAGCTGGGCAGCGGTAAGGGTCTGACCGTCCGTAAAGTTCTGTTTTGTATAGCTCATCTTATCTCCTTCCTAAAATCATTTTTCCAAGGATCGCCTTCCCCAGCACGGCAGAAGCTGTGTCTGTCGGCGGGTCTGGTTGCGGCGGGTCTGGCTTTTCAGGGACGTGATCCTTTGGCCACGGGTCACAGGTTGCGGTGATTTTCACGGAAGCCTTGTACTCGCCGGGGGTCATCTCTACGTCCAGCTGCCCAGCCCAGACCTCGCCGTCCCGGACAAAATAGAAGTGCAGCCACTGACCCTGCAGCAACGCTTCCAGCCTAGACCGGATATATGCCCATTGTGTTTTAGGCCGGTCGCAGACAAAGTCCGTGGTGATCTTCCGCTTTTTGTGGTGTACGCTGCCATCCACCGAGCGGGTCAGATCCAGCAGAAAATCTGCACCGGGCACCTCAACAAGCATAGAATCGGTTTCCGGTTTGCCGATCTGTGGAGATCCGCGCTTGAGCCACAGCCCAAAGTCCGACCGCATGGAGAACGTCCGGGTCGGCGTTGTGATGCGCATATCGTTCATGCGGGGGTTTTTGGCGGCGAGCGCTTCCAGTGCGGCATAGTCTCTCATGTGTAGGTCACCTCGGTTCCGTCATCGGAAGTCTGTACTGCCGGGGCAGGTTCAGCAGATGGTTCAGGCGGACGATAGATCAGTTTTTCGCCGTCCCAGAGATAATCTGTGTAGAACCCCTGCGTGATACCGGACAGATCATCCAGAAGAATCTCATCCGGCGGCAACGGGTTTGGAATAACGCTTTCGTGGCACCACCCGCCGCCATACAATCGACCATCAGAGCAGACCCTACACTTGAATTTAAAGTGTTTCATAGTTCTCCTTACATAAAACCGTATAGTTCCAATGGGCGGCAAACCTTATCATTTTTCGCAACACCATCAGAAATAGGAACTTCCAAATGTATCAAGCCAGTTATAACGTTTTTTCTATAGTCGGACGTTCTCTCGTTTCCATTTCCAAAAGTGATACCATTATATGATACTGTTATCTCTCTCCAGTGTACCGTATTCCACGGATAAGCATAAGAGTATGTTTTTCCGTTAACAGGGAGAATAACGGTAAGTCTACCAGCGCTGCCGCCATCTGCAAGCCATGTTCCGTCTTTATACGTGTCATAGACCAGCATTACAGACGAATAAGAAGAAAGGTCGATTGTTGTTGTTTGTGCAGTAAATTCTCCTATTCGATTGCCATGAGAATCATATTCATAAGGCCATTCAAAAATCTTACTGTTGCGAATGCCGTTGAAGATAATGCCACCGCTGCGGATAGAGCAGCTGCCTACACCGTCCGTGATGGAGATGGCGTTGGACTGGATATTGACCATGCTGCTGCCATCCATGACCCGGATGCCATCGTTCAGGATCTGTACTCGTTTGCCGGGCAAAGAATCGTGCCGGACGATGAGACCGTTCTGCGGCGTATATTCCAGAAAATTTGTAGCGGTTTTGGCAGCTTCGGCTGCATCTTGCTTTGCCTGATTTGCGGCGGTGTCATCGGTATACTTAGACGCTTTCACCCAGTCAGCAGCCTGATAGCTGCCGAACTGGCGGGCGGTCTGGCAGCGCATGATATCGCCGCCAGCGCCTTGCATCCAGATGTCACCCACGTCATAGGGCGGGGCAGGGGTGCTACCAAAGCAGCGCACCTTTCCGTCTGCTGCGGCCTTCGCAGCCGCGGCATCTGCCAGAGCTTTCGCCACGCCGGTGTCGCGGATGACCACCCAGCTGTAGGTGCTTCCATCCAGCACCCAACGGTAGCCCAGACCGGTGAGCTTGTCGTAATACAGATCGCCGATGTGCTGCTTTTTGGCGGTGTCGGTCGTCCAGCTTGCGGCAGGCTCGTTTTCAGCTGTGGGCACGCCCGGAAAGAACCAGCTGGTAATGTTATCGTCTATCTGGTCTTGCAGGTCGCCCATTTTAATAACGGCATCCGTCAGCCCTTTGGAGATATCTGCCAGCTTGCTGTCGGTGCTGGTTTGGTACGCAAACAGCCGTTTCAGCATATCCTGATGGTATTTTTCGGAGGTGTAGGCGCTTTCCATCAGCAGATTTGTCGTGCCCATGTTCGCCACCTGACGGTCGGTCAGGGTGCGGCGGGTCATGCCAAATGTGAACTCCTTCTGCGCGGGTTTTTCCAGCGGTTCCACCAGCTTGGTGCAAAGCATCACGGCATCCACACTATGCGGTGCGCTGATAATATGGGAGTACATGGAAAAATCCAGCCGGTCTGTATCGTAGCCTGCGTCTACGAGGTCCACCGCCCGGATAACGTAGCTGGTCTTCATGGCGTAGTTCTGCTGCAATGCCTGCACACCGGCTGCAAAGGTGTCGTTCGCGCTGTCGGTGTCAAGTTCCACGATGCGGGTAATGATGCCGAACTTCTGCACGGCTGCATTGTTCTGGATCCATCCCTCTTCCAAGTTGTAGGAGTAGCCCGATGCAGGCAGATACTGCGCAACAGTAGCGGAATCTGTTTCCATGATGCCCCAACGCTCTTCGTGCTTATCCTTGGAGGGGTCCCGCCACCACATAAGCTTGTAGTACCACTTGGAGGTGTCCACCGTGTGTTTGTTGCCGATAGGGTAGATGCGGGTATAAAGGTCGGTGGCGTCGGTGGTCTCGCTCAGGTTGAGCAGATTGCGCCCGTACTCGATTTTCTGGGTGGTCTGCCGCTTGGCTTCCACTGCTTGGTCGCAATAGTTCAGCACGTTGTAGCCGGTAGCCGCGTCAAAGCCGCAGTAGAAGTAACCGCCGAACACCTTGAGCACCAGCTTGTCCAGTATGTCCCACACCTTGCCGTAGTCCTCGCCAACGCCGTATTGGTCGGCATCGCCGAACTGCACCACAAGGTCGCCCAGCGCGGCTGTCACGGTGCCAAGCTGGAAGCATTTCATCTTGCTTTTGACCTGATCGTTGTGTGCGTCGATCAGGTGCTGCAAAAACTGGCGCAGCGTGCCCTTGTAGTTAAAGGGGGTGATGGAGGAATCGTTGAAATAGCTCAGCGCGCCCTCGCAGTACACCACCCGCCGGTTATAAAAATCGGCCTCGTGCTTCAGCACTCGTCCACGCCAGATTTCTTTGCCGTCCCGCTGCACCTGCACAACCGTGCTCAGCTTTTGCAGCATATCGTACTGTGCATGATCCCGCGCCATAGTAAAAATAAGGCTGCCGCCCTTGCTGACCTCGCGGGTCAGCTTGGGGGACAGCACCAGCGCCTGCGGGTCGTTGGGACGATAAAGCAGCAGCTTTGCGTCCGGGTTGCCGTAGGGGTATGCGTAGATCTCGTACATATCAGTTTCCTCGTTCGCTCAGCACCGTAAGGTCTCCCAGGCTTCTGTTTACGCTGGGGGTAATGATGCGGCCTACCTGCTCGCCGTCAAGCGCAATCACGCTGTTTCCGGCTTCCGGCAGATATTTCTCCACCACACCGTAGAGCCGCTCCATCTGCGCCTGCATTTTGGCCTGATAGGTCAGCATGGCGTTGTTGTCCGGGTTCATGACGTAGGGGTCGGTGCGGTAGTCGTAGCCCGCAAAGGCACGCTCGTTGCCGTACCAGTAGGCGTCTTGAATTTCCTTGTAGGAGTGCACGTGCTGCGCGGCAGCGGTGTCCTTGCTCTTACCCTTGCCAAACTTTGCCCACAGCGCCACGCCCAGCGCCGCCACACCCGCCACAATGGCGATGATCGCGGCAACCTCCGGGTTTGCCATGATCAGGCTGCCCACCTTTGCAATCAGCCCGCCTACGCCCTCTGCGATCGTGCCAAGGCTGCCCATGCTCCCGGCAAGGTTTGCAATATCCGTGCCTGCGTTGAGGGCAAAGCTGCCTATGCCGGAGCCAATGGTGTTCAGCACGCCCATGATCTTGCTGCCAACGTCGGAAACGTTGATGCCCAGATCCTGAAACACTTTGCTCAATCCCTTAACGTCCGTTGTAACGCCGTCTGCCTCGGCTTTGATGCCGTTGGACATGATCTGCCTAAAAGCGTTGAATGCCTCGCTCAGACCGCCGCCGGAATAAGCCTCGTTGATGGCTTCCAGCGCCTTGCTTGCCCAGTCGGACAGGACTTCGCGCTGCTCCTGTGACACCTCGCCCCACATCATGTTGACGATATCCAGCCCAAGCGCTGCCCAGTCCTGATTTTTGAGGTCGGTATACAGGTTCTTGCCAAGCTTGAAGATCCCGCTGTTGAACTGCTGCTGTGCCTTGCTCAGGTTCTCTTCTATGCGCTTTTGGGTCGCCTTGATGCTCTTGTCGATGTTCTGTGCAGTCTCTGTTACCTTGTCCTGTACGCCGTCAATGTAGCTGATGACCTTGGTGTAGGTCTGCCGCACGCCGTCCACGATGCGCTCGCCGGTCTCGGTGGCGGTGGTCTTGATGTGCTGGCTTCCGTCCGCGTAGGTCTCCACAGCCTGCTGCGTGGTGGTGGTGATGCCGTTGAAGGTCTTTTCTGCAATGGTTGTCAGGGTGCCAAGCAGGGTCTTGGACATATCGGCGTAGACCTTTTTGGTCGTGGTGCTTATCTTGCCGTTCGCGTCCGTAACTTTCTTGGTCACAAGCGTATAAGTAGTAGCAACGCCGTTGACCATCTCTTTGCCGGTCTCGGTGGTGGTCTCTGTAACACGGTCTTTGATTTTGCCCGCTGCGTCCTTGACCTTCTCATTCAGGGTTTCAACGCTTGTAGTCACAGCGCCAAGCGCGTTCTGTGCGGTAGTGGTTGCGGTGTGCGACACGGACGCTATGACGGTTTCGGTCTTGGATTTTGTGCCGGTGCTCTTGCTGGAGGAACTGGAAGGGCTTGTGACGATGGAACTGCCGCCTTTGCTGCTACCGTTGCTGTTATAGTTGTTCTCTGTTCCTTTCTTGACCCATCCGTCATTTTCATCCCATACATAGTCACCGGAATTTATTTTTTTGCTTCTTTTATTGATGAAGTCATTGTACGGCTGATCCTTGTACTGCTGTCGGGTCTGGCTGTACCCTTCGTTATACGCAGTAACAGGGTTTTCGCCGCGCCCGATGGCGGCAATTGCGTTTGCAACACCATTTGCAACGCCCATAATGCGGTTGAGTTTATCGAGGATAAAGTCAGCTACAACGGAAAAGCCGTCTTTTATGGAGTTCCAAGCGCTATTCCAAGCCTCCCGGAACTGTTCGTTTGCCGCATAAGCTGCGCCGATTGCCCCAACAAGTGCTCCTAGAACAGCAACAACGATTCCTACAGGGTTGGAATCCATAGCGATGTTTAGCGCGACTTGTGCAGCCGTGAGCCCTTCTGTCGCTTTTTGCACAGCTGTGATGATATCCGCAATTGCCATGGCGGCTTTATATGCCACAAAGGCGGTGGTCAGCCCCGCAACAGCCGAAGCCGCCACGGTGACAGTGGTTTCTAACTGGCTAAGTTTTTCATCGCTTTCCAGTATGGAAGACACCCAGCTGTTTGCTTTTTCAACGATGGATCCGTATGCCGATGACAGACCGGTCGTAAGTTCTCCCGCGAGTTGCTTAATGTTGTCTGTCAACGTAGTTGTGCGTCCATCAAGGGTCTGGCTTTGCGTTGCCATGCTGTTATAGTAGCGCCCGCCCTCTTGAGCAGCGGCTTGCAGTGCTTTTGTCAGGACATCGTAAGTCACAGTCATGTTTTGGACTTCCTGCACCGATTTGCCGGTGTAGTCTGCCAAAACCTGATAAATGTTGATGCCTGCAAATGCAAACTGCTTGATATCAACCGCAGATGCTTTGCCGACATTTGCAACCTGCTGGAGGTTTTGCGCCATGCGGTTCAACTCATCGTCTCCACCGCCTGTGGCTTTAATTGCGTCACCTAGCGCAAGGATTGTTTTCTGGCTGTACTCTGCATTTTCGCCTGCGCTCAAAAGATACTGGTTCGCAGCAACAAGTGCATCCGTGCTAAAGGGCGTTCTTGCTGCATCTCGTTTAATGCTGGTGAGCATCGCATTGGCTTTTTCTGCGTCACCAAGCATATTTGTGAGCGCGGTTCTGTATATTTCGATTTGGGTGTTGTACTGCATGCCGGTTTGCACAAATCCAACAGCCAAATCCTTAATCTTTCTTGCAGCGTTCTGTACTGCAGAAGATAATAGCTGCGCCTTTGTCATGGCGGCAGTTAATGAGTTACCAGCGCTGTCTGTTTTTTTGCTAAAGCTATCCATATACTGCTGAGCAGTATTTAATCCTTTAGCCGTTGCATCCAACTGCTTTTGTGCGTCTGACAGCTTTTGCTTTAAGTCCTTGGTGGCTTTGGAGTTTTCTCCGGTTTCTTTGCTGGATTTTTGATAAGCAGCAGTGAGATGCAAAACATCGCTATACAAACGGTTATAATCCTTTGTCATGCTGGCAACGGATGATTTAGTTTGTTCTTTTGCTTCCTCGATGCTCTGCTCGTAGTCAGAGGTATCCATGCCCAAGCTTGCCATCAAGTGCATAACATTCAAGCCCGTACTTCACCACCTCCGTTCTGCTCTGCGGCTTTTTTACTGTCTGCAAGCGTCTTTTCCCAACACGCCTGCGCTTCTTCCAGCGTGGTCTCGTGGCGGCGCTGGGATAGCGGCTTGTCGTACTCTGCCATGATCTCGCTGAAGGACTGCTCCACCTGCTGCCCCAGCGATACAGCACAAAGAAAAAGCATATCAGCCGTATACAGCTGGTATGCCTTTGTGCGGTGGCGTTCGCGCATCTCGCTGATGACGTACCAGACGAAATACTTTATTCCGTAGGCGCGGAGATGCTGGAGGTCGGCTCGGCAGAGGTAGTGCCAAAACTCAGGCCGTTCAAGTCGGCCAGCGATGACAAAAAATCCTGCATATCCTCCTGCATCACCGACTTGGTAAGAGCGGTGAACGCCTTGGGCAGGGTGTCTTTCTCGCCCTTTTCCAGCGTGTACAGCTGGTGCAGGGCGTTCATGGTGCGCTGCGGGTCAAGCTTCATCAGGGGCTTGATAAAGTCCAGCGCAGCCAGCGCAAACTCGCGCGGGGTCAGCTTTTTCTTGCCCTCTGCGGTTTCGGCAGGCTCTGCACCCAGAAGCTTCATGGCGTTTGCAACGATGGTCTCCCGGGCGGCTTTGGTCTCCGGGTTGTCCACGTTGTCCTTTGCGTCCATGATCATGTGGGTGATACCGTCCACCGCGTCATACAGCTTGGGCAGGGCTTCCACGGGGTCAAGATTGATGGTAAGAATCATTACTCTGCCTCCTTGACGTAGAACTCCATAGGCACCTTGCTGGTGTCGGTCATGTCGTAGTGTCCCTTCAGGCTCAGGTTGATGTTGCCCTTGCCGTCCTTGGTGGTTTTCAGCTCAAGACCGCCATCGCTCACGGCCTTCATCAGCTTGACAGCAGCATAGCCGCCGCCGATCAGATTGCCATGCCACCAGATATCCTGGAAGTCCGTGTCCTTGTAATCCTCGCGCACGGTGATCTTGTTGGTTTCCACGTCTGCAGCGCCCAGTTCCAGCTTGATGGTGTCGGCGCTCACGGTCATGCAGGTGGTAGACAGGCCACAATCCCAACTGGTGATGTGCTTCAACTGCCAAGTGTTCTCGGGCACTTCGTCCAGACCCTCGCCCAGATCAGTCGTGTTGGGCTTGCAGCTGACGGTGATGCCGCCGGAAGTCAGGCAGACCATATCCTCCGCTGCAATGGGGGTAGTGCCCGCCGGGTCGAACTTCTTGAGCAGTGCGCCAGCCTGAAACTGAAGCTTTTTGAAAGCATCTGCCGAAATGGCGTGATACATTTTGTTCATGCGTTATCCTTTCTCACACCACAAAGGATGTGACGTCAAAAGTAAGGTATGTGCACAGGTATTTTTCCGGCGGGTTGTCCATAGACTGCGCCCACGGATTGCCTGCGCATAAAAGAATTGCGCCGCCCTCGCACTCGATGGTAAGCCCATCACCAAGGGCAGCGCGCATCTCATCTGCTTTGCGGATGATGGGCAGCTTGCCGCCGTCCACCGGATACCACAGCCGCGCATGGAAGGTGCTGCTCTCGTCAAACCCCTTGGGAATGACCGGCAGCACCGTGATATAGGGCAAAGAAGCGCCCTGCGGCACGAAATCCTCCGGGTATACCGGAATATCAAACAGCGAAAAATAGCTGTTCAGCGCCGTGGTAATGGCTTCTGCTGCGCCCATCAGGAAAGCACCACCTTTTTGCACTGCACAACGGCAAGATTCATGCCGCTTTCGGCGGGAGAAATCTTGTCGCTGCTCGCGGTGGTCACCTCATAGGTTTGCCCATCCTCCAAGCGCTTGATGCAGTCGAAAGGGGACAGCTTGATGCCCTTATCCACATAGAGGGAATAGGTGGATGCCGTGCCCTGCTGCTCTGCCTGCTGCGCTTCAATGGTCTGGTCGTGGCGCTCGATGGCAAGGAACTCCATGCCTTCATCCCATGTGGTGGTAGAGCCAAACAGCCCATCCGAAACCAGCTTTTTTTCCATGAAGCAAAACTTTTTTGTAAAATTCTCCATCACGGTGAACTTGGTAAAATCGTTTACAGGCATTACAGTTTCCTCCATTGGTTGATTTCCCGGCGGTAGCGGGTGCAGCCGTCTGCGGGCAAGCCGTCCGTGCCGGTGGCCATGGTGCCGCTCCAGCCGTTGAAAGACTGGGAAACATAGCGCCCGCCGCCGGGGTCGGCTGCATCGTAGTCGGTGATCTTCTTGGCAAGCGCCACAAAATCAGGAGGAACGCGCATAGGCTGCACCGTGCCGGCAAAGGTTTCCGGGGTAAGGTCTCCGTCTCCCGCCTTGTGCACGCCGTCATTAAAAACAGACCCGCACACAAGGAAATACTGCCCGGCGGACACCCCGGCGGGGACAGTATCTGCAGTAAAGGTAAATTCCCCGGCGGTGGGGTCATCGTACCGGTCAAAATAGTTTCGCGTGTACACGCACAGTTCTGGCACAGTCATGCGGGGGTCACCTCCTTGCAGGTCAGACCGATTCGCCCGGGGTGATGGTCTGGACAGAGATGCCGTCCAGATACTCGGCAAACAGGGTCACGCCGGTAATGGCAAAGCTTTCGGACACGGCGGTGGTGTAGTTGCCCTGGGTGTGGAAGCCGATCAGGTTGCTTGCCTCGCCTGCGGTGGTGTACACCAGACCGGCCTTGGCGTAGTCACTGTCGGAGGGGTCAACGTAGTACATCACGATGTTGTCCACGGGGGTGGCAATGACCTTGCCCTTTGCGATCTCGCCGTCAGACAGCAGGAAGATGGTGTTGTAGCCCATGAAGTCCTTGATGTACTGGAAGCCGTACTGGTTCTGAATGGTGATGTTTGCGGTGCCCAGATACTCGGCCACGTCCAGAACGTTGGCAAAGCCCACAACGCCGGTGACGGTGCGGTGCATATTCTTGAACTTGTTCTCCACGCTGCCCTTTGCCATTGCCAGAGCCATCTGGAAGGTCTTGGGGGTGCCCTTCAGGCTGCCGGTGTTCAGGTACTTGTAAAACTTGTCGGTGACCTTGGCGGTCAGGTCGTACAGGAACTCGTCATCGGTCTTCTGCACGGCAACCTCGTAGCCGTAATTCTGGATGGCCTCAAGGGAGACTGCCTTGGCGTACTTCTCGATGGTGATCTTGCCGTAGTCCTTCTCTTTGACGGTGTACTGGCTGTAGGGGATCTCCTCGCCCTCTGCCACGGTGCCGCTCTGCAGGGTGCCTTGTGCGTACTTGCTCTTCAGCACAGTGCCGGGCTGCATACGGATGGGGCGCATGATGCCCATGATCTCCCGCAGATGATCCCAGTTGCGCTGGAAGCGGGTCACAAAGTCAATCTCCCGGGGGTTGACGGTGATCTCGGTGGTGGTAATCAGATTTTCTTTTGCTGCCATAGCTTATTCCTTCCCGCCGCCTGTAAACAGGTCGGCATTTGCTGCAATCGCTGCCTGACGCTCGCCCGCGTCCTTGATTGCAAAAATCTGGTCTTTGGTCATTTTGGAGCCGGTGTTTGCGGGCGGGTTGTCCACCGGTGCGCCCTTGGTGGAGGTGCTACCCACATAATCGCTCCAGTCGTTTTTCAGGCTCTCAGCCAGCTTGTCCGCGTTCTTCACGTTGCCCTTGCTGTCCAGTTCCATCTTGTCGATGTCCTCGCCAGACAAGCGCACGATGCGGTCAAAGTACTTTTCCAGCACACCTGCGGCCTTAAGCTGCTCCCGGAACTTGGATTCCTTGGCGGCTCTGGATTCCTTGGCGGTCTGCTGGGTCTTGTAGTCGGTCAGCGCCTTTTCTGCAGTCTGCTTACCGCTGTTGGCTGCGTCCCGCTCCTTTTCCGCTGCAACGCGGGCGTTTTTCTCGGTATCCAGTTCGTCCCGGAGGGCGTCTGTCTCCTCGTGCAAGGCGTCCAGAATGGCTTTTGCCTTGTCATCGTTGGAGGTTTCGGCGTTTTCCAGAATCTTGCGGATATCTGCTCTTTTGAGTGCCATGTGTGTTCGTCCTTTCTGCCCTTGCTTGGGCTGCCATGCTTGGCAATAAGGTTTAATTTTCCGGACGTGCTGCCGGTGTGGTGCCGCCAGTAGGATTTGAACCTACGACCTTCCGATTACAAGACGGCGGCTCTGCCAGATTGAGCTATAGCGGCATAAAAAGCGGCTGACGCTGTGCGCCAACCGCTGGATATTTAGTTTTTGCGTGCAACTTTGGTGATACATTCGACCGCCCAAAACTTCGCTTCCTGTAATTTTGTCATGCACAGACTTTTTTCTCGGCTTTCGGGAAGTGCGTCAAGCTGCATTGCCAGTTCAAGGAAAATGTCTTCTGCTTCGCAGTGCGCAGTTTTCACATCATCGGGCAGGAACTTTTCTTTTGGTGTTTTGAACATTTTCTCCAAATTCATAAATTACGCTTCCTTGTTTGCTTCTTCCACCGCGATCTGCCGCAGTTCCTCGATATGATCTTCTACCGCCGGGCGTAGGAAGGGGCGGGGAGCCATGCCCCGGGTAAAGTGCCACTTGCCGTTGAAGTCCTGCCAGACCCACGGCGTTTTGCGTCCGTTTCCCTTCTCGGCAAAAATACCGGTGCCCAACTCCACATACACGCTATAAAACAGGTTTGAGCCGATGGTCACGGTCTTTTGCGCCGCAGAGACAACGTAGGTAAGTGACGCTTTCAGCGCACCTCCCACATAGCCCTCTATGCCGGTGCTATCTGCCGTGCCGGTGGGCACAAGCAGTTGTGCATAGTCCTGCACCTTCATGCCCCAGATGGTCAGAACCCTTTCCACCCACGCTTCTAGCGCTTCATGCAGCTGCGGGGTGTTGTCTGTGACTTTGATTTTGTATTCAAATTCCATGGCTTATCGTTTGTTTCTGCTTCCTGAGGCTCGACGTTTTGGAATTATAGTTTCCGTATGTTTTGCGTCTGTGCCGATAATTTTTCTGTATTTACCATCAGGAGAGACAACAAGTGTTTTGGTCACGTCTGAAATTCTTTCGATAATGCCTTCGTCTCTATCAAAATGTTGTCTTTGCTTAAAAGACATATACACAATGTCTCCTTTACCTTTTTTGAACGTCACATCTCCAATAATGTCCCAAACATTCTTTGCTCTTTCCCCCATTTGGTTAATCGCCTGTCTTTGTCCTTGCGTAAACCCACCGCCCGCTCTCGCGGAGCTGCCAGATCCTCTTTTACTCACGGTAATGCCTCCTTTCGTATTGAAATGGCTTGATTTTGGTCACGTTCCAGTCAAATTCTGCCGGGCACTTGCCGTACCACAAAATGCTGCTCGGTTGCAGCACTTCCAGCGCCTTGCGGCAGTGCTTTGCCAAGCACTCTGCTTCGTATGGGTCAGACTGTGTGCCGTGGCTGCTTATGCTCACAATGGCGTTTCTTGGCTCGCCATCAAAGCACCAGTCATAACTTTCCTCACCGCACCAACAGAGCGTTGGAATAACATGGATGCCGTGCGCCTGCCAGTATGCGGCAAGCCAGTGCTTTTTGTAGTGCATGAAAAGCTGCACTGCAAGCGGCATATCGCTGTACAAAGAAAAATCCGGAGAGCATACCGCGCCGAACTGCTGCAATAGGGTAATGTATTTGTCAGGATTGTTCCAGAACCGTTCAAACTGGTAATCGTCCTTGTAAAAATGCACGCCTTTTGTGGCCTTGTCTTTGGCAGTTAGCGCATAATTGACCGGAATCCATTCCAACTTGTCAATGCGGATATCCGTTTCCGGCTTGATTTCAGGGATGCCATACTTGCCCACGCCCGGAAAAATCATTTTCTCGGTGTTTTCCATCGGCAAAATCACGGTTCATCCCTTCTTTCTCTTGCGCTTTCTCTCTTCTGCCCGCCACATCTGTTCTGCTTCCGTGCCGCCCTTGGCCTTGTACCACTCGGTATAGGTCAGGTCTGACGTGGTTTCTTTTGTTGTGTTATCCAGCCGCTGGGCGTTTTGCCGTGGGTACTTTACAAGCGCCCCGTTCACCTTGCACCGGCAGTGATAGACCATTTCCGGGGCTGCGTTGGGGTCTCCCGGGTATTGTATCTCATAGCCCTGCACCTTGAAAGGCTCGTCAAGGTCGGCGGTCTCCTGATCCAGCAGCCGGTGCATTTCGCGTGTGCGGTAGTCCAATGTGCTATTCCATCGCTTTTGCACCTCAATGCCAAGAGCTTGAGCGTTGCGCAGCTGCTGCATCGTCCCTGCGTTCTGCGCACCGGTCAGGGCTGTGATGGCGTTGTTCATCGCCCAGTGCACTTCGGTGTCTGCCATGCCCTGCACAGCCTGCACCGCAATGTCGTGGACGCTTTTGCCCTGAATGATGCCCTTTGTGACGTACCGGTTGAACACCCGTGCGTCATAGGTCTTGTTACTCTCGCTCTTGATGCGCTTGTTGGGCACCAGCTTGGGGTTCTCTGCCAGCAGCCGCTTGACCGCTTCGGTGTTGTACAGCGTCAAGTTGAACGCCACGCCTGCGGCCTGTTCCAGCTCGTAGAACGCCCAGTTTGCGCCAAGGGCAAAGATATCGTACTGTTCATCCCGCGCCAGCTTGTACGCTGTCTGCTGGGCTGTGGTGCACGTCTGGGTGATGTTGTCCAGCTTCTGGTGCATCAATTCAGACTGAAACACCTGATTGCGCAGCCATGTGCGGTAATCGCTCTCGGTGATCTTCCCGGCTTCCAGCTGCGCCCTCTTGTAGTCATCCAGTTGCTTATATTTTGTAAGAAACTCGGTCAGCTGCTCGGTCATTTCCCGGCGGGCGGTGCCGTATATCCGCAAAATGCGGCGGCGCAGCCTGTTCAGCTGCCGGGTGGAGATACGGTCAAGGTCTGTTTGCTTCATGGCTGTTCAGATACTCCACAATGTCGCGCTCGCGTGTGGACAACTCCCATTTTGTAGCCGCAGCCTTTTCAGCCGCAGCCTTCCTGACAGCGGCGTGCTCTGCGGCGAGGCGGTCAGACGTCAACAGGCCTCCGCCAAAAATAGTTTTCCCCGTGGAGTGTTGTGCGTCCAGCGCATAAATCGGAGCGCAGTCCTTTTTATGAATTTTGAAATCTACACCGTAATGGCTGTATCGTTGGAGCATTGCAGCCGTCACGATATGATCCGGGTATGTATACTTTGGCAGCTGTACCGTTTTGGTGCGTCGCAGGCGCTCTACCTCATCGTTTACCAGCTTCGTCAGGCGAGGCTCTGTCTGCGCTATGATGTCCCCGCCGTAGCTGGTTACAAAACTTGTTCGGACGATTGCACCGTTTTCGTACTCGATACTACAGTCGCAAATGATATGGTTCATTCGCATATTATTTGCCCTTCCAGAAAACGCTGTCAAAGATGGAGCGAATAGGAAGAACGGAATGCCACGATCGAGATAGAATCCGCAAATTTTGGACAGGATTGAAAACGGTGGGTTATCCAGAACAACAGCACCCTCCGGGTAGTTAAAATTCTCATAATCGCCGCCGGGGTAAAACGGGCGCACAATTTTGGCTGGGTCGATTCCGTACTCCTTGCAGGCCCAGTCCTTGATGACAGCGTACACGCCGGGCGGTGTATAGCAGTCGTCCGTGGTCTTTTTCGGCTTGAACTTTTCCACAAACTCTTCGTAAGTTTCACCAAACTCTTCGTAAGTTTCACCTGCTGCCATCTTCCTCTTCCTCCTCGTCTGTGGTCTCCCGCGTTGCGCTCTCTGCCATCAGCGCAGCCTTTGCCTGTTCCTTTTGCTCCTGCGTCAGGTTGGGCAGCAGTTCTATTGCCATCTCGTTTCCGATGATGGTCGCTTCCGCAATTGCCATGTCCACCTGCTCCTTGGTGTTGGAGATGCGCACATGGGTGTACTGCGGCTTTGCATCCGGCAGACCGGCAATTTTTAGCACCTGACGCACAAACTTGGTGACCTGCTGTTCAAAGTCACGGGCGTTCTCGTCCAGCGGCTGATAGGCGGCTTCCAGATGGTCGTTGGTGCTGTCAGCGCTCACGCAATGCACGTCCAGACCGCCGAAATCCTCATACAGGGAGCTGTGCAGCCGCTGCAACAGGGTCTCTCGTGCCTGTGTGGGGATCTCCTGCGTGTATGGCTGCACACTGCCGCCGTTGTCCCCAGCGTTGTCAACGTTTGCGGCGTGGTTGAAGCGCAGCCGCTGCATGAACTTGCGCAGGTCAGCATCGTTCATGCCGCCGTAGTTGGAAATAAGCCAATAGACCTGCGCACATTCGCGCAGGTCATCGCAAAAGCCGTTGACGATCAGGTCAATATTGTCTATATAACCCTTGAGGTTGACCAGCGTGCTTTGCTTGGCGCTGCTGCCCCACAACGGCACAATAGGCAGCGTTCCGTATCCCTCGCCCTCTACGATCTCGTCCCCGGCTGGGGTTGTGGTCGTGGTGGTCTTGTAGGGCTGCTGCTCGCCGTCCTGATGCAGCAGGCGCTCGCCTTTGCTGTCCTCGGTGTAGCGGGTGTAGCCGCTCTCCTCGTACAGTACAGCGTGCATGGGCTTGTCTGGCTGCAAGCGCCAGAACCGGATGCCGGCGCGCATGGTGCCGTCCTGCTCGTCATACAGGGGCGCAAACTCGGTCAGTTTGAACACGTCCAGATGGTCGGCGTTCCAAAAGCCAAAGCTTTCCCCGTGGATGCAGGCAAGGTAGCCAAGCCGGTAAAGCTGCTCGTCAAAGCTTTCGCCCAGCTTCGCCTTTACCTTGTCCGCGTCCGGCAAGGTGATGCCGTTTGCAAGGCTATACGCCACACGCTGCACGTTGAGCCGGTGGAAGGAGTTGCTTTTCACGGTCTCCGGGCGGGCTCTCTTGGTGATGCCGTTGAGCTTGTAGTCGATATCGGCAAGTGCATCCAGAAAGTCGTCCACGCCGGTGTTGAGTTGCTTGTCGTACTTGTCAGCCTTTTCAGCGGTACGCACCGGGGCGCTTGTAACGTGCTCAGCAATAAAGCTTTGCACGAAAGCGGTTTTGGCTGCGGGGTCGTTCTGCACCGCTTCAAGGTCTTGGTATGTTCTCACTTGCTTTGCTCCTTATTTTCCGGGCTTGTGCCACACAAGCTCCATGGCGTATCGTGTGGCGTCTATGTGGTGGTTATCGTGGTCTGGGTAGCCGGGCAGCGGCTCGCCGTTTTTATCCGCGTCATACTCGTACTCGGTGAACTCCTTCAGGGTGTCCGGGCATCGCACCGGGTCTATCACAATGGCGGTCAGGCTTTGCAGCCACTTCACGCCCTGACCCACGCTGTTGGGACCTTTTATAGCGGGCAGGCACTTGATGCCCCATGCAGTATAGTCGGTGCAGCTTTTGTTTTCCGCGCTGTCTGCGGTCAGACGCTCGCTCTCCGGGTGCTCCATAACGTTCCGGTCTTGCAGCATCTTGAACGTGTCCTCGTTGCGGGTGCGCCGCACAGTGATCTCGTCATAGATATACAGCGTCTTGCGGGCTGCGTCGTAACTCATGCAGTTATATGCAAAGGGGTCAGGATACCAGCCCCAGTCAATGCCGTGGTATTTACGCTCAAACTTGGCAGGGTCTATCTTTTCTGCCCGTATGTTGGTAAAGACTTCCTTGCCGCAGCCGGTCACCTCGCCTAGGTACTCGTGCTTATAGGCAATCTCGTTGTTTTCCTTCAGGGCTTCTGCGTCCTGTAAGAATCGTTCGCCCAGCCACTCCGGCGGGGCGTCCAGATAGCAAGAGTGGTGCACCACGGTGTTTGGGTGCGGCTCAAGCACAAAGCGGTTCATCCAGTTTCGGGCAGCTGCCGGGGGGTTGTAACTCATGAACTCGTAGGTGTCGCCGCCGCCGCGCAGAACGGACTGCCGGACGCTGCGCAACTGCTCTGCGCCGTCCATCTGGTCTGCTTCCTCTACCCACAGAATGCCGATTGCACCAAAAGGCGGCTTGATGGACTTGATTTTGGTCTCATCGTCCAGCCCTCGGAAGTAGATGATCTGCCCGGTCACGTTGTCGGTGATTTCCATAGGCGATACCTTGCAGCTGTACCGGCTGTCTTGCCGCAACTCGTGTATCGCCCACTTGATCTGTGCATATACGCTGTCACGCATCGTGCCGCCGACTTTGCGGCAAACACAAGCGTGCATCTCCGGGTTGCGGCGCAGGGTCTCAATGATCTTCAGGCTCACAAAAGAGGATTTCGTGGATCCGCGTCCACCGTTGAGGATGTAGGAGCCGTTTGGCTCTATGTGGCGGTTCAGGTCAACAAACGCTTTGCCGATGCACCGGGCTGGCAGTTCAAAGCTGCTTTCCCCGGCGGCGCTGCTTGCTTCCGTCCATTCCTCCCACTTCTCTACGGCTTTCATATCGCCGCTGGCGGCTGCCATGTAAACACCGGCAGAGATCAGCGCGTTGTTGGTCACGCCCTCTGCCGTGTCCACGCCCAGCGTCTCAAGCTGCTTGAGGTTTTTCTTGTTGGTGATGGGTGCTGCGGCGATCTGCGATGCAATGGAGGATAGGGTCTTTGCCTTCCGTTTTGCCACGCCGCTTGCAATGCCGCCTTTTTTTCCATTTTTCGCCGCTTGCTCGCCGCTTTTAAAACGCGTAGCACGGCCATCACTTCCGTTCAGAGGCCGCCGTGCCATCCGCTTCACCTCCCTGCAAAACAAAAGCCGCCCATGCGGACGGCATAATATCAAAATAAGCAGCGCTCCGTACATTCAGTTTTTGGACAACGCAAACGGTAGAGCGCCGCTGCATCCGGTACTTTCGCGGCCAGATGCCCCGCTATCTGCGCAGCCCCCTCACAGGGTACGCAGCTGGCATTCCCGGCAGGGCTCAAACCTGCAGCCTGCGGTTTTGGAGACCGCTGTTCCATCACTTGAACTACGGGAATATATAAAGCCGCCCTTGGAATCGAACCAGCCGTGTCTACACACACGCGCCGCGCTCCAAACTGCGCTCAGGCGGCATATAACAAAAGAAAAACCAGCACGTTTCCATGCTGGTTTGGTTGACGCACATCCTGCCGGGGGAATTATGGAAACCGGTGTACGGATTATGTGGCCTCCGGTGCGTGCGGAGGTTGTGAGGGCAGGTAAGGATACCCTGCCACTCTACACGCAGCCACAAGCGGGATGTCAGCCCATGCGTCAGGTGGTCGCTGCTTCGGGAGAGCAGCGTGTCGGAGCCGTTGGCCGGGTTTGAACCAGCACCACGAAAGCGTTCTTCTCCCGCTTGATAGGCGAGGGGAACTTTTCTCGCGTATCATCAGTGTTGACCCGCCTTAAATGGGCGGCGCTCTACTTGAGCTACAACGGCATAGAAGCAGCCCGCGAAACGAGAGGAAGAAAAATGCCGGTCAAGCCTTTGGAGGAAGCATTTTGGGTGGATTCGTTTCGGAGACTGCGTGGCAAGCGTCTCACCGCTTTGGCGGTTCCGCTTATACCAATTTTAGCACATTGCTTCTTTTAGTTGGATATTTGCAGTATGAAGGAGTGACACAAAGAATCAGGGCGGGTTTTGTACAGTTTGTGCAACATTGCCGAAAGTGTCCCAAATCTCTGCCAGATAGATGCTGCCCCACTTGATGTAGATGGAGACCTGGTTTTCTTCGGACAGCCCCAGTTCCTCGCAGACCTCGCGCTGCTTTTTGTTTTTGACGTAGTACAGGCACAGGCAGTCAGCCTGTTTTTTGCTGGATTTGCTTTCCGTGATGCAGTACGCCCGCCGGGTGGCTTCGATGCGCAATAAGCACAGGTCTGTCTCCATCTGCTGCAGGCGGCGCTGCTCGTCCGTGATATCCGTTACAGCAAGCCCCACCTTGTCACCGGCGCCACCGCCGCCGGGCATCCCGCTCAGGCTTGGGGTTGTCTTTTCGGCAACCTCCCGGATGCGCTGGATCTTCTGCTTTTGTGCTTCAACCGCCGCAGCCATATCCCGGCACTGCTGGAACCACGCCTTGACCGTGTGATAGTCCACGCCGGTGCGCGGCTTTGGCTGCTCGCTTTCAGGTGTCCATGTGCGGGTCATTGTTTTATCTCCTCCATTTCCTCGATCCAGATCTCCACTCTGGGGTTTTGCTTGTCATAGTCCACCCGGCTGCCATCGTGGGCGGCAACGATGCGGCTGTTATCGTCTGCCAGCACACTGGCCTTTACCAGTATGTCGCAGGTGGCTTCGATCAGGTTTGCAAGGTCAACCTTGCGCCGGGTCGCCATGTAGTACACGCACCGCACGTTCACACGGGCAGAGATAGGCTCAGCCGGGGCTTTTATCCACCATAGGCAGAGCTTGTCTGGTATTCCTCAAACGCCGCGCTGGGGGCTACAAAGCGCCGTCCTCCGCGCCCTTGCAGGATTCGTGCACTGTTTTTCTTTGTGCGGGGGTCTCCGTAAAGGATAATTTTCATTCGTAATCCTCCATGTAGCACCAGCTCTGTGGGGGCCGTGAAATATACCGGGACCGGGATTTGTAACAATCTTTCTTCATGTTGTCCCATTGCCGGCAAGTGCAACAGTCGCCAACATGCCTGCAAGGCTTCATGCCCCAAAAATTTTTGAGCTTTACCGGCTCATCCCATATTTTTAGGTCAGAAATGTGCCAGCCGTATCCCGGATAAATGCCGAGGTATTTAGAAAGTTCTGCATCCGTCAGGCAGGTTGTAAGCTCCTCTCGTTTTACATTTCCTTCTTCATCGTTGTTTTCCGGCAGTGTGTAAACCGGCAAACTCAAGCTTGGAGCCGTGAAATTGAATCCGATGCTGTCCCTGTCGATTTTATAGATTTCGTCACAGACAAATGTTCCGATAACGCGTTCTTCCATCTGCTGTAATCCAGTTTTTGGAAATCTCTGCCACCAGTTTCCTGCACCTGTGCAGTAGATGTACACCTTGAACGGCGTTTCCAGCTTCGGGCGGTTCTTGCGCACCTCTACGGTTTTCATGCCGCTCCAAATCAGCTTGCACCAGTTGGGTCTGATGCTTATCAGAACAGCCTTCATTTTTTCATCATCCCCTCCATTGCCAGCTGCTCGCACTGCTTTTCAGCTTCCCGGCGCTGCCGGTCATACTCAAACAGCATATCTGCGTACTCATTGCCCACCCGGCGGATGGCTGTTTCCAGCATCTCCGTCACAAGGTCTGTGTACTTTTCCGAGCCCTTGCGGCTGTTCTTGGCAGCTTCCCGGGCTTCCCACAAGTCGGTGAGTTTGTCCCGCCTGTCGGCGGTGATCTCGCCATAGCCGTAGGCGTCCTGAATCTGCTCCATGCTTTCCCAGCCTTCCAGCTCAGCAAATGGATCCGCTTCAGCTTTTGCCATGCTGCGGGCTTTGGTCTTTTTCTTGACATACCGGGTCAGGCCATCCTGAATCACGGCGCGGGCATCGTCCATTGCCTTGCGGACGGCCTTGGCCTCCCGTTCTTTTTTGAGCTGATCCGGCTGGTTTGCCCATTCTGCCATCAGTTCAGATTTGGTTTTTGGTTTCATCTGCTTACCCCCATTGTTCGGACATTGCCTTTGCCACGCCCGGAAAAGTCTTTGCGCGGTTCCTCGCACGGTCAGTGGTAAACATTCCTTTGTGCTGCTCACCATGCTTATGCGAGTAAGACCCAGACGGGCACCATGTCGCGGTAGGTTCTACGATGTTTGTCGGATGAAGCGGCGGTACACCGCGCTCCCACAGTAGCGTTTTCTTGCTGTACGGATGTCCGTACTCGTAGGGCTGGATTGCCTGCGTAGGCTTTGGGTAATCAAAAATCTTGCTGGGGGTAGGATTTTCAATCACCACTTTTTCGCAATCTGCCGCCCACACGGCAAGAAAAAGCGCCTTACCGCACAATCCCTCATAATACCGGGAAAGATTGAGCTTTCCTCCCTTGTACAGGTGTCTTGCTCCCGCGTTGCTCGTCTTTGTGCAGGGGACAAATGCGATAATCATATCCCAGCGGGGCACATCATGCGCGATTCCGTCCATGGTCACGACCTGCCCCCCTCAATAGCCTTTAGGCAGTCACCGAGAATATGCCATTCTGGATGCCCGCCGGACGGCTCAATCAGGTCGCAGGAATAGGCTTCGTGACCTTTCGACCGGAATGCTTTGCAGACTTCCTGTGATTCTTCACAGGCAACTAAAACTTTCATTTGTCTCCTCCGTTTTTGCCCAAGTACTTTTTCTTGCCCTTCTCCCGGTGCTTGTCCTCGTAGTCGTAGTGGTAGACCCTGCCGGACACGGTCATTTGCCGGTTATAGTCCGTCTCTTTGGCGTGCTCTTTTCGCCAAGCGGCAAACTGCGGACAGTGGTCATGGCAGGCAGGATACCGGGCAGGGCAGTCTTTGCAGCAAGGATTTGTCAATGGTCATCTGCCCCTTTCTTGTTTTTCCTCAGTCGTTCCCGGCTGTGCGCCATGCGCTCCGGGCTCAAAATATCAATGCCGGACGGCTCTGCTCTGTCCACGCGTGTGCCTTTTGCCCGGCTCCCTCCGATAGGGCAGAGCTGGTTATACTCCGAAACGGTCTTGCAGCCAAGTCTTTCCGCTTCTTCCAACGCCTTGCGGGCATACGCCCAGCTGCCGCCGCCAAGATCTGCGCACTTGTCCATGACTGCATACACAAGATCTGCGCCCATGCGCTCTATGTATCCGGTCAGTTCTTTTTCGCCGGTCTTGCTCAGCTTGCCGATGTTCTCCCGAAAAAAATCCACTAGAGATTTCGTCGTCCTCGTCCCTATATAGGAGGAGTCATCTTTAGATGACGACG
>ERZ1034882.149-NODE-149-length-41515-cov-32.303353_pt1 | contig 41515 bp, 76 predicted proteins | sample MGYA00520606_ERZ1034882 | MGnify/ENA primary metagenome ERZ1034882 (study PRJEB33766, sample SAMN09781726) | gut metagenome | biome: gut microbiome | host: Homo sapiens | place: Madagascar | study: EMG produced TPA metagenomics assembly of the PRJNA485056 data...
GCACTTATGAAACTAATGCAGGACGGGTGCAGCGCAAAAAACTTGCAATCCATCTTGGAAATGCCCGCCGCCGACGTTGCGGAGGTGGTGCATGGGCAGTGGGAAAACGGCAATCCAATTTGCCCTGTATGTGGCGAAAATAAATTTAAAGATTTAGACGCAGATATTTGGTGCGATTGGCAGCCAGACTTCTGCCCCAACTGCGGGGCGAAGATGGATGGAGGGAACGACGATGGATGATTTGAAAGCGCTTGTTAATGCGCTGGTTATCCTGAATGACGACAATCTTGCGCAGACAGTCATTGACAACAATGATGTGCAGTGGTGCTTATCTGAATTGCAGGATATGCTTGCTGCCGATATGGAGCCGGTTGTGCGCTGCAAGGACTGCAAGCATAAGTTGCGAACGGTTGCAAATGGGGTTGTGATCTGCAGGGAGAAGCACAGCATGGTTCAGCCAAGTCTGGATGATTTTTGCAGCTACGGAGAACAGAGGGAAGAATGAACACACATATTACAAACATCAAGGGCGACTGGCAGGAGATTCAAGACGCTTCGGGATATAGTGTCAACCGAGATGGACAAATCAGAAACGATAAGACTGGTAAGATTCTGAAACCGTTTGGCAGCAGAGGGAAATATCTGGGCGTTGGGCTAGGAAGAGCTGGGTACCGAAGAGTACATCGTATTGTAGCTGAAACGTTCATTCCAAACCCGGAGAACAAGCCGCAAGTCAACCATATCGACGGAGACAAGGCGAATAATAGAGTTGAGAACCTAGAATGGTGCACTTTGAGCGAAAACCAGCGGCACCGTTTCGATGTTCTTGATAAGCATTTTTCAAAGGAAAAAATGGAGGCCATAACAGAACTTGCAGCTATCAAAAATCGCAAGAAGGTCCGCTGCGATGATACTGGCGAAATTTATTCCAGCATTAGGGCGGCAAGTGTAGCAACCGGGATCAGCCGTGCGAATATCTCAAATTGCGCACATGGGCGGTATAAACAGGCTTGCGGGCAGCATTGGAGTTTTGTATAGGAGGGAATTTTGAAGACAGAAATCATTAAAGTAAAAGGAGACTGGCAAGAAGTTGTAAACGATTGCCGGGCAACTGTAAAAAAGCCGCCTCTTGGGCGCGAACCGAGTGCTGAATGGAAAAGGGCAATCCTAATCGCAGAGCATGACCCAATCCGAGATATTATCATCAAATTTCGATGGAAAGATATTAAATATTGGGTCGCCATGCACTGGAAGACCCATATTTGGAGAAGCCGGGTTGATTCCCAGAGAAACGACAGGCAATCGAAGTACGACCGCAATAAGGCGCCTCAGGACGCTAGGGTTGATTTTATTGGGGACCCAAATACTCAAAATCTGATTGATACCATGCGCAAGCGGTTATGCAGTCAGGCAGACCCGGAGACGCGCGCGTATGCCGAGGATTTCAAAGCGACGCTGCATGAGGTGCAGCCGGAGATTTCGGACGTTCTGGTACCTAACTGCGTTTATCGGTGCGGCTGCCCGGAAATGCAGACGTGCGGATTGTATGAGAGCTGGTCAAGACTTCGACCGGAAGTCATGAGTACCTGCATCCAACACCGATATGACATCTACAACAGTATGTTTTGGAAAGCGAGGGCGAAGCGTGGGAACAATTCTGGCGATTGACCCCGGCAACGTTCAATCCGGCTATGTGCTGGTGGAGCACGACGGGAAGGAGATCCGGAAGGTGCTGGACGTTGGGAAGCTCCCAAACGACGATATGTACAATGTGTTCTGCAGACCATATGACCATCTGGCAATCGAAATGGTGGCGGGCATGGGTATGCCAGTCGGGCAGGAAGTGTTTGACACCTGCTTCTGGGTTGGGCGGTTCTGGGAATATGCCGAGATTTACCGGCAGTGCTACCAGATACAGAAGATCTTCCGCCGGGAAGAGAAGCTTTACCTTTGCGGCAGAGCGTCGGCGAAGGATGCGAACATCCGGCAAGCCCTCGTTGACCGCTACGCGCCCGGTCAGCCGAATTTCGGGAAAGGGACGAAGAAGAATCCGGGCTTTTTCTACGGCTTCTCGGCGGACATGTGGGCGGCTATGGCGGTAGCAACAACGTATTTCGATAAGTACATAAGGGGGATTAAACTGTGAAAGATTTCCTTGTGATCTTCTTCGCCTCGGTGTTGGTTATTGCCGTGAGCATGCTTTGCTACAAGATCTGGTTTGACTGGATAGTAGGGCTTGACGCGCCGGGCTGGTTTAAATTTATGCTGATTGCGTAGGAGGGAATATAAATACAATGAACGATCTGGCAAAGCGTATTCGCAGAAGCAACAGGGCATATTTTGCCGCCGGTATGGAGGCAGGAAAGCAGAAGGTGGTAGACCTCTTCTTTGTGGCGGCGCATGAACTGGGTATGCTCAAAAGCCCGGCGAAGGCAAAGGAACTTCTGGACAAAATGGAGCAGCTGGACGCAGAGTACGGCGTGGCATGGCTGGGCAAGAAGGAATCCGACGATGCAATTCACCGGCTGGATTCGAGCCTTAAGAAGCTCTGCGGTCCGTTCTTTCAGCCGTTTTTCGAACGAAACGATACAATTAAGGATTGGTGGGACAAATGAAAATTGTTTTGGATCTGTTGGCGTTCATGCCCACAAGGGCGCATGAATACGATGCGGGGTTAGACCTGTATTCGGCGAGCGACGACGTTTACATCTACCCAGGAGAAAGCGAATTGTTTGATACAGGCGTGCATGTCCAGCTGCCCAAAAACACGGTGGGATTTCTCAAGAGCAAAAGCGGTCTGAATGTCAAGCACGGAATCACAAGCGAAGGGGTCATAGACGTCGGCTACACCGGAAGCATCATGGTCAAGCTCTACAACCACGGAAGCAAGCCCTACAAGGTCTGCAAGGGCGATAAGATCTCGCAGCTTGTTATACTGCCCTGCATCCTGCCGGAGCTGGAAGTGGTCCCATCGCTCGATGAGACGGAACGCGGGGACAATGGGTTCGGAAGTTCGGGCAGATGATGGGGGATATTACAAAACAGGAATACTCCACTTGGCTGGAAGAATCCCTGAAAACTGTGCTGGAGTTCAAACCATCGTCGATCTGCATTGTTGCGTCTTCTGAAGATGGGACAACGAAGACGGGATATTTCAACGCGACAGGGCAAGACAAAGCTATTTTTGCCGCTAACATTATGAGCGACGTTGTAATGGATATTGTCAAAATCAATGCAGTGGATATCAAGAAAATATTGGACGGAACAGAGTAAGGGGGCTGATAGGGTGAGCAAACCGCGCTATGGGTGGTGGGGCTACGCAAAATGGATGGTACGAAGCTACAAGGGCGGTACGCTTATGACGCGCGAGGAAATCGACGCGGTAGATGCTGCTGTCGAGGAAACAAAGCAGCTTTCCGATGGTGCGGAACGGCTGAAGCTTATTGATCTGGTCCTTTGGAAGCGCACACACACCTTACAGGGCGCTGCTATGGTGGTTTATGTCTCGGAGCGTACCGCTCAGGAATGGCATAGGCAGTTTATCTACTTGGTGGCAGAAAAACGTGGTTTATATTCAAAAGTTTGCGTAAGAGAGCCTTAAACATAGTGTATCGTTGAGAGCGTAGAGGTGTATCCTCTGCGCTTTCATCCTTCTTACGGCTACGCAGCGTACTGCGGAACCTCCTTTTTCTTAGCTCCACCGGAAACCGCAATCCGGTGGAGCACAAAGGAGATAGGAATATAAAAAATGCGGCTCGTTCTCCACAGCTGCGAATAAAATACAAGGAGATTATACCATGAATGAAGATTTGATGATTTTTGAACGCAAAGAACAGGCTGTTGTGAGCAGCAGGACGATTGCCGAGCACTTCAACAAAGAGCATAAAAGTGTGACCCGCAGCATTGAAAATCTCACTGCGCAAAATTGTGCGGTGAAAAACATGTTTATCAAAAGCCACTATGAGACGGAAAGAGGAAGAGAGTACAAAGAGTACCTCATGAACCGCGATGGTTTTTCTCTTTTGGTGATGGGGTTCACAGGGGAAGAAGCGCTCGAGTGGAAGCTTAAATATATCACGGCGTTTAACCGCATGGAAGCTTTCATCCGCGAAAGGAAGTCTTCTGAATGGCTCATGACAAGAAAACAAGGGAAGCTTGTGCGGAGAGCTGAGACGGACACACTTGCCGATCTGGTTGAATATGCAGAGGCGCAAGGCAGCCGGAACATGAGAAAGCAGGTATACACGATTTACTCGAAATTGGTAAACGACCTTGTCGGGATTCAAGGTGGCCAGCGCGACAGCGTCCCCTTCAAAACGATATCAGTAATTGGGTTTCTTGAAGATATGATTTTGCACACAGTTTCAGAAGAAATGCAAAAAGGAACTCACTACAAGGAAATCTACAAAATTTGCAAGGCGAACGGGGAACAGATAATGAGGTTCGCTTACCTGCCAGAATTTACGTCGCTGGCAGGGTAACGAGGTGGTGATTATGGCTGCGAGGTTGACAGATCGGCAAAAAAAGAAAATAGTTGCCGATTGGGTAGAAATGCAGTCGTACAACGCTGTCGCGAAGAAGCATGGCGTCACGCACCAGACTGTGAAGAGAATTGTTGACGCATCACCAGATATCAGCGAAAAAGTACAGCAGAAAAAAGAGGAAAACACGGCTGAGATGCTGGCTTTCATGGAATCGCAGAAAGGCGCAATGCAGGAAGCTATCGTTTTGCACCTGAAAGCGCTGACTGACCCAGAAAAAATCTCTACAGCGACGCTGAGCCAGATCGCGACATCATTTGGTATTATCGTTGACAAGGCAACGAAGAACACGGCCAGCAGCAATGACAGCCTGAATAAGCTGGATGGGCTGCTTAGGGAGTTTAGAGATGCTGTTAAGTCAGAAACAACTTGAATTTGCGAGGTACGCAAATCACCGCTGGAACTTTAAGGGCGGAGCAACCCGAAGTGGGAAGACGTATCTTGATTTTAAATGGATTATCCCACTTCGTATTCGGGAGCGTGCCGGTAAAGATGGGCTTGCCGTCATCCTTGGTGTCACAAAATCCACAATCGAGCGAAACGTGCTCGAGCCGATGCGGAATCTTTACGGCGATAAGCTGGTAGGAACGATATCAAGCGATAACACGGCTTGGATATTTGGCGAGAAGTGCTATTGCCTCGGTGCGGAAAAGGTATCTCAGGTCTCGAAAATCCGCGGCGCGTCAATCAAGTATTGCTACGGTGACGAGGTTGCAGATTGGTCGGAAGAAGTCTTTGCACTTCTGAAAAGTCGACTTGATAAAGAGTATTCATGCTTTGACGGAACGTATAACCCGCAATATCCGAACCATTGGCTGAAAAGGTTTTTGGATAGCGATGCAGATATTTTTAGCCAAGTTTATACAATTGATGATAATCCGTTCTTGCCGCCTTCCTTCGTAGAAAACCTAAAGAAGGAATATGCCGGAACGGTTTTCTACGATAGATACATTCTTGGAAAATGGACGCTGGCAGAAGGACTTGTATACCCTATGTTCGGCGATTCCTGCATCGTGCGGGACATACCGGACACCGGCGATTATTACATTTCCATTGACTACGGCACACACAACCCGTTTTCGGCTGGCTTGTGGTGCGTGACGAAAACGGAAGCGGTGCGAATCGGAGAGTATTATTACTGCGGGCGAGAAGAACGGAAAGAAAAAACGCCGGAAGAGTATTATTCAGAGGTCAAGCGCCTCGCGGGCGGGAGGGATATAAAATGCCTGATTGTAGACCCGTCGGCGGACGCTTTTATTGCCACCGTAAAGAAGCACCATGAGTTCAAAGTTCGTGGGGCTGTGAATGATGTACTGCCCGGCATACAGACAACGGCTGAGATGATTGCGTCCGGGAAACTCAAAATCCATGAGAGCTGCGAGGACGCAATCCGCGAATTCGGGCTTTACAGGTGGGACGAAAAAGCAGAATCTGACCGCGTCGTGAAGGAAAACGACCACGCTATGGACGAAATCAGGTACATGGTGATGACGGTCTTGAAAAAGCACTTCAAAGAACACAGATTTGTGCCGGAACTGGCGCGGTGAGGTAAAAGATGAAAACATATCAGGATTTTTTAGAGGTTGCGGAAAAGTCTGACCGGGAACGGATGGAATTTGTTCTGTCCGCGATAAATAATCACAAAGACTCGGATTTATACAAACGGGCGGTTATTGCGAAGGAGTATGACGCGCACCGGAATGTGACGATTGCTAATTTTCAAAAGCTGCTTTATACGCTCAACGGGAAAGTCATTCCGGACAACTACAGTCCGAACTATAAGCTTCGGAGCAATTTCTTTGCAAATTTCATCACGCAGGAAACGCAGTATTTGCTTGGAAACGGCGTGACACTGAAAAAAGAGGAAAACAAAGCGAAGTTGGGCGCTGGGTTTGACACACGGCTCCAAGACGCAGCGCACGACGCGCTTGTCGGCGGCGTTTCCTATGGTTTCTGGAATCTCGATCACCTTGAAGTGTTTGATGTGACAGAATTTGTTCCGCTTCTGGATGAGGAAAACGGAGCGCTTCGGTCGGGCATTCGTTTCTGGCAAGTATGCACAAGCAAGCCGCTGCGTGCTACTCTCTTCGAACCTGACGGATTTACACAGTACATCCGACGGAGCGGGGAAGAAATGATGATTTTGGAGCCGAAGCGCGGCTATGTGGCTGTGGAAGCGACTTCTGAGATTGACGGGACCGAACTTCTGGCGTATCAGAATTATCCGGGCTTCCCTATTATTCCCATGTACGGGAACCGCGCAAAGCAGTCTGAACTGGTCGGACAGCGCGAGGCGATTGACTGCTACGATTTGATCAAATCCGGCTTTGCGAATACGGTTGATGATGCATCCGTTATTTACTGGACAATTTCCAATGCTGGCGGCATGGACGAGATCGATATGGCACGGTTCAAAGAGTCCATGCGGAGAATTGGCGTAGGTCTTGTGGACGATGACGGCGCGAAGGCAGAGGCTCATACGCTCACAATCCCGGTTGAAGCTCGGGAAGCGCTTCTTTCCAGAATCAGCGACGATCTGTACCGAGATTTTCAGATGTTGGACGTTACAAAACTGCAAGGCGGGCAGAAAACAGCGACGGAGATCACGGCGGCATATCAGCCGATGGATAACAAGGTCGATCAATTCGAATACTGCGTAATTGATTTCTTACAGGCACTTTTCAAAATCGTCGGGATTGAAGATGACCCGTCTTTTACTCGCTCTAAGGTAACAAATCAGCTGGAACAAACGCAGATGGTGCTTCTTGCGGCAAACTACCTAGACGATGAGACAATTTTGAACAAGCTCCCGTGGCTGACGCAGGAAGAAGTCGCCGAAATTCTGAAAAGAAAAGCGGCAGAGGATATTGAGCGCAGCTTCGAGCCGCCGGAGATGGTGAACGATGAGACCTGATAAGGGATACGACCTCACCGAAAAAGAGTTAAAGGCGCTCGAAAAGCGGATATATGATTCTTACAAAGAAGCGTATGACGGTCTGACGGACATCATCAAGGAGTATTTCACAAAGTTCGCAGACCGTGACGAAGCCGAAAAGGCACGGATGGACGCTGGCGATATCACAGAGGAACAATACAAGCAATGGCGGATTGCGCAGATCGGGCGTGGAAAGCGCTTTGAGGCGCTACGGGATAAGGTCGCAAAGCGCATGACAAATGCAAACGCGGCTGCTGTTGCGTATGTCAACGATGCAACGCCGGGCATTTACAGTTTGAATCGGAATTTCGCGGCGTACACCATTGAACAAGTGACCGGCGATGTCGGATTTGACTTATGGGACGAACGGACTGTAAAGCGCTTGATTGTGGAACAGCCGGAGCTTATGCCGTATTACCCGCCGAAAAGAGCGTTAAAGCGCGGAATTGATCTTGCATGGGGCAAAAAGCAGATCACAGCCAGCGTCACAAGCTCCATTTTGCAGGGCAAGAGCATTAAGCACATGGCAGATGAGCTACAATCCAGAATTGTCACCATGAACCGCGACTCCGCTATCCGGACAGCTCGAACGGCAGTCACGGGTGCGCAGAACGCCGGACGGATGGATTCTTATTTTGCGGCTGAAAAGATGGGGATTAAATGCCGCAAAGAGTGGATGGCGACACTTGACGGAAGAACGCGCCATTCTCACGCGATGCTCGATGGTGAGGTTGTGGACAACGACAAGGAGTTTTCAAATGGTTGCCGTTTCCCGGGAGACCCGCAAGGAAGACCGGAAGAAATATACAACTGTCGCTGCACGCTGGTATCTGTGATAGAGGGAATTGATATGTCCGGAGGACAGCGCCGCGCCAGGAATCAAGAGACAGGGCAAAATGATCTGATTGAAAATATGACTTATGCCGAGTGGGCGGGGTGGAAAAAGAAAGAAACTAAACCGCAGTATGTTCCTGCTGGAACTATCGAGCAAGCGGAAAAATTTTCTGAATCGCTTGGGGTTTTTGCTGATTATAAAAAATTTGATCTTAGTGTAGCTAATGCGGTAAATGCAACACTCGAAAGAGCAAAAGAAGAATTTGGGCAAGATGCAATCTGCGCACTAAAGGAAATTGGGACTGATACAACAGGAAAGAAACGGGCAGGAGGGTTTGACGAATTTACTGGAAAACTTTCACTTACTGGCGTTCGCGGGAAAAACGCACTTGAAAAAATGGGGGACAAAACAAGAAAAGCCAACAATATGTATGGCGGGATGATGTACTTTTCTGCAAATGGAAATTTACATACAATTCAGCACGAAATAGGGCATGTCATACACTTTTCTCTTGGCGGTTCTTCTGATACAGCGGCCACAAAGCTGGATAGAGAAATAATTGCATATATGAGAGATAAGAATGTTAATGTCGTATCTGAGGTATCATATTACGCAACGATAAACAATCAAGAACTGGTGGCAGAGTGCATTGCACAATATTTTGATGGGACGGCAAGTGAAATCGCGAGGGGGATTGTTGAAATTTTGAAAAGAGCTAAAAAGCGATGAACGTTGAATTTATCGACAATTCCGAAGAAGTGAAGTCCGCTATGCACGATGCGCTGATTCGCGCCCTCGAAAAGATCGGTATGACGGCTGAAAAGTACGCGAAGCGGCTTTGCCCGGTCGATACCGGAAATCTGAGGAACAGCATCACGCACCGCGTAAATGAAGGGGAACCAGCTGCATACATCGGAAGTGACACGGAATATGCCGCATACGTCGAACTCGGAACCGGTAAGTATTATCCGGGCGGGAGACCTACGCCGTGGGCGTATCAGGACGCAAAGGGGAACTGGCACTGGACGGCGGGCAATAAAGCACAGCCGTATTTGAAGCCCGCAGCGGCTGACCATGCATCCGAATACCGGCAGATCGTAGAGGATGAATTGAAAAATGGCTGAAAGTTTGCGTAAGAGAGCCTAAAATATGCGGTATAAATGTGGTAACAGTGAAGAAACGACTGTTGCCACATTTTTTTGTTCTGTCGCGGCAAAGAACCGCCGACAAGGGAAAGGGAGATAGAACATGGCATTAACAAGGAAGCTCCTAAAGGGCATGGGGCTGACGGAAGAGCAGATGGACACGATCATTGAGGCGCACACCGATACCGTAGACGGGCTAAAAAGCGATCTCGCGCGGTATAAGGCAGACGCTGAAAAGCTCCCCGGAGTACAGGCGGAGTTGGAAAACCTGAAAGCCAAAGGCGACGATGGCTGGAAGGATAAGCACGACAAGGTCAAACAGGAATTTGACGACTACAAAAGAGAGCAGATGCAGAAGGAAACCAAGAGCGCGAAGGAATCCGCGTATCGGGAACTTTTGAAGTCTGCGGGTATCAGCGAAAAGCGCATCGATTCTGTTTTGAAGGTCACCGATCTTTCTTCGGTTGAATTGGAAGACGGCAAGATCAAGAACGCCGATGATTTGAAGAAGTCCATCAAGGAAGAGTGGGCAGATTTCGTTGTTACCACGAAACAGAAGGGCGCGGACACCAAAGACCCGCCCGCAAACAACGGCGGCGCTATGAGCCGGGATGACATCTTTAAAATCAGGGACGCGTCTGAACGGCAGGCAGCAATTGCCGCAAATCTCAATTTGTTCGGAAAGGAAGAATAATATGGCAGCAAAAAACAACCTGACCATGACGAGCGACGTTCAGGTAACCGCTCGTGAAATCGATTTTGTAACCCGCTTTGCGCGGAACTGGCAGCACCTGCGCGACATTCTCGGCATTATGCGCCCCATCAAAAAGCAGCCGGGCACCGTTCTGAAATCCAAGACCGCAAGCGTGACGCTAGCGCAGAGCGTCGGCGAGGGCGAAGAGATCCCCTACTCCAAAGCGACGGTCATTGAGAAGGACTATGCGAACATCAACGTCGAAAAGTACGCGAAGGCGGTCTCTATCGAGGCAATCAAGGAATACGGCTATGATGTCGCAGTCGCGATGACCGACGAAGCTTTCCTGTATGAGCTTCAGACCAACGTCACGAACCGGTTCTACGACTACCTGAATACCGGTCTTCTGAATGTCAGCGAAACCAACTGGCAGCGTGCGCTTGCGATGGCGAAGGGCGCTGTTATCAACAAGTTCAAGCAGATGCACAGAACCGCGACAAACGTTGTCGGCTTTGTGAACGTCATGGACTTGTATGACTACCTCGGCGGCGCTGATATCACCATCCAGACTGAGTTTGGCTTCCAGTACATCAAGAACTTCATGGGCTACAGCACCGTGTTCCTGCTGTCTGACGAAGAAATCAAGCGTGGCCGTGTTATTGCGACTCCGGTCGAGAACATCGTCCTATACTACATCGACCCGGCTGACAGCGATTTCGCCCGTGCCGGTCTTGACTACAGAACTGATGGCGAAACGAACCTGGTTGGTTTCCACGTGCAAGGCAACTACTCCACGGCGGTCTCCGAGTCCTTTGCGATCATGGGCATGACCCTGTTCGCGGAGTATCAGGACGGCATTGCTGTTGCTGACATTGATGAGACCCCGTCGCTCGGCACACTGACCGTTACTTCGGCAGCCGGAACCGCAACCGGCGACACGAAGATCACAGTCAACCCGGCGAAGGAAACGTCTGGAAATGTCTACAAGTACAAGGTAGGCGATTCGGCTGAGACTGTGACCTATGGTCAGAATGTCAGAACATGGTCGACGTGGGATGGCAAGTCCGATATCACTGCGACGACGGGCAAGAAGATCACAGTCGTTGAGGCTGACGCGACTTACAAGGCGCAGAAGGCTGGCAACGCGACGGTAACGGCGAAGTAATGGAGGTGGCGGTGTGATGCTGACTGAATTATGTGGCGTGCTTCGGAACTGGTTTGAAACTGACAGAATCAGTGGTACGTACACGGTCGAAAGCGGCAGCATCACACTGCCGTTTTTGCAAAACGGGCAGTTTTTCCGTGTGGTGGGCTCTGTTTTCAACGACGGAGTTCACCAATACCCGGATTACGCGATGGCAGACGAGACATTTGACGGCTCTATCTGGCCGATGTCTGTTCCGCCCGCACTTCTCTGCTTGGGAGAGGAAATCAAGGCGTGGCAGGAAAAGAACGGAGACATCGCCGCGAGCCCGTACACGTCGGAGAGTTTCGGCGGGTACAGCTATTCGAAAACGACGAGCGGGTCTGCAACCGGCGCTGGAATGGTAACATGGCAGTCTGCTTTTAAGTCACGCCTGAACCAATGGAGGAAGATATGAGCTTACTTGACGATTTTGCAAGACCGTGTGTCCTCTTGGACAAAAGCCGCGTGCCGGACGGAGCGGGCGGTTTCGAAACAACTTGGGTCGAGGGCGTTGAGTTTTCCAATTATCAGGCGCTTGATACGTCGATGGAGGCAAGGAGAGCTGAAAAAGAAGGCGTGACAAGCGTTTACTCGGTTCTGGTTCAGCAAAGCGTTCCTATCGAGTATAACGACTTCTTCCGGGACAAAACGACCGGGGAGACGTACCGTGTGACATCGGAACCGACGGCAAAGAAAACCCCACGCTCGGCCAGCTTCGATCTCAAGTATTTCACGGCAGAAAAGAAGGCGTTACCGGCATGACAAAAGATAAGGCGCTGCACGCGTGGTTTTCACAGTTCCTGACGGCGTATCCGGCTTCTAGCGTGCCGGATGATGCTGTTTTCCCGTGGCTCACGTATGAGCTTATTACAGGCGCGTGGGACAGCGGAGAAATCGGGCTTACGGTGAATCTGTGGTACTACACGGAAAAGGAAGCAGAACCGAATGCCAAAGCGCAGGAAATTTCGGACGCGATCGGCTTGGGCGGCGTGTTCGTTCCGTGCGACGGCGGCGCAATTTGGATTAAGCGCGGAACGCCGTGGTGCCAGAACATCGCGGACGATTCCGACAAATACATCAAGCGGCGGTATTTGAACGTAACGGTCGAATACATTACCGCGAACTGAAAGGACTGATTTCATGGCGAAATTTACAAAAATTCCGGCGGATACGTTTAAGCAGCTGCAAATCAACGCTGGCGTTGTTTTGAGCGAATTTACGCCTGCAACCGGAACGTTTGAACCGGAGAACCAGATCGGTGCAACTACCGGCGGCGTTACGTTTTCCGCGACACCGACGTATTCCGACTACGGCTCGGATGTGGACAACTGCCCCAAGAACACAATGGAAATGAAGCGGATGGACGATGTCGAAGTGAAGCTTGCTGGTACATACGTAACGGCTACGACCACTTCCGCGAAATCTCTCATGGCGGCGGCTGACATCGACGGCACGGATACGACGAAGGTTGTTCCTCGGCGCGATCTTTCGGCGGCTGACTTTGCGGACATCTGGCTTGTGGGTGATTATTCCGATAAGAACGGTGCGACAAACGGTGGTTTCATTGCTATTCGTCTTATGAACGCGCTGTCGACCGGCGGATTCCAGCTGAAAACAGCGGACAAAAACAAGGGGCAGATGGCGTTTGAGTACACGGCGCACTATTCGATGTCGAAGCAGGACGTTGTGCCGTATGAGGTTTATATCAAAGCAGGTACGGCTGAAACGTAAGGAGAATAAAGTATGAAATTTTCGGAACTTAGCACGGATAGGGCGGCTGACGTTCTTTGTGAGGTCAGCGTGTACGCGCTCAACATCCTGACTGACGATGAGCTGCGGGAGAGTCTGAAAGCACAGATTGACGCAGAGAAGCCTCAGACAGCCGGTGAAAAATACGCGATCGGTGCGCAGAAGATCGGGCAGTGGATTCCCCTGATTCTGAAAAAGCACCGGGAAGATACGCTTGGTATTCTGGCTGCGGTCAACGAATCGACTGTTGAGGCGATCAAAAAGCAGAGCGTCCTAAAAACCATGCGGCAGATTCAGGAGCTCGCCAAGGACAAGGATATGCTGGATTTTTTCAAATCGTGCGCGTCGGAGGCGAAAGCGTAACGCTTGCGCTTCTGGCGGCTCCAAAGATAAGCGTGGGAGGGCTGATTCGCCTTTTGCCGATTTTGGTAAAGCGGCAGCAGGAAGAATCAGCCTTCCGCATTTATACGACGGAGTGTTTGCGCACAATGACGGAAAACACAGCGAAATTCGCGGGCGGCAGCTTTGTTCAGGCGAAATATTCTGACCTGATAGACCCGAAGCCGCAGGACAACCGAACCTGCGAAGAGATCACCGCCGAGGTTGTTAAGCGGTGCGGACTGGTGGTGAAAGATGAATCTATTTGAACTTTTTGTAAAAATCGGTGCGGATACGACCGAAGCGAATAAAGGCATTGATGAAGTTGGGCAGAAAACATCCGGACTCGGGGAAAAACTGAAATCCGGACTTGCTACGGCTGGGAAAGTAGCTGTTGCGGGTGTCGCAGCTGGCGCTACTGCAATCGGAGCGCTCGGGACGAAAGCGGTTGCCGCTTACGCCGACTATGAACAGCTTGTCGGCGGCGTGGAGACGCTTTTCGGAAATGCGAACGTGGACGCGCAGCATTTTGTGGACATGTTCGGAGTGAGCATGGAAGAAGCCGAAGAATCTTTGGCACATTTCGGCGACCAGTCTGAAAAACTCATGGAATACGCGAACAACGCCTATAAGACGGCTGGCTTGAGCGTCAATGAGTACATGGAGACCACGACGAGCTTTGCGGCAAGCTTGATTTCCAGCTTGGGCGATTATTCCTATCAGGCTGCGGCGTTTGCCAACACGGCTGTTACAGATATGGCAGACAACGCGAACAAGATGGGAACGGATATGACAGCCATCCAGAACGCGTATCAGGGTTTTGCAAAACAGAACTATACCATGCTGGACAACCTGAAACTTGGCTACGGCGGCACGAAAGAAGAAATGCAGCGCCTGCTTGCGGACGCTGAACAATTAGAGGGGCTGAAAGTCGGCTCCTTGAGCATCGACAGCTTTGCAGATATTGTCACCGCAATCCATGCCGTGCAAGAGAACTTAGGAATTACAGGGACAACCGCAAAAGAAGCAGGCGAAACGATTCAAGGCTCTTTTGGGCAAATGAAAGCCTCTTGGCAGAATCTTGTGACAGGCATGGCAGACCCTGACCAAGATTTGGGCGTTTTGGTCGGGAACTTTACGGATTCTGTGGTCATCGCGGGGAACAATCTGATTCCTCGGATTCAGGAGCTTTTGCCGCGTATCGTCGAAGCGACAACGTCCCTTATCGGAACGGTAAGCGAACAGTTGCCGGCGATTCTGGGCACGGTACTGCCGTCTCTCGTAGAGGGCGCTACAAACCTTGTAACCGGTCTTATGGCGGCTTTGCCGTCTGTGTTGTCGGTTTTGGCGGACGTCGCGCCGACGGTCATCAACACGCTCGTTCCGGCTCTCATTGAGCTTTTGCCTCAGATCACACAGACGGGTATTGATGTAATCGTATCGCTTGCACAGGGGATTGCAGACGCGCTCCCGCAGCTGATTCCCGCCGCAACGGATGCGATTATTGAAATCGTAGAGGTTTTGACCAGTCCGGAAAACCTCGGGAACCTGATTGACGCAGCGCTTGCTATCATTCTGGCTCTCGTTGATGGGCTTGTAGATGCGACTCCAAAACTGATTGCAGCAGTTCCGGACGTTATCTCGAACCTTGTCACGGCGATCATTGCAAATATGCCGAAAATTCTTGAAGCAGGCGTGGAAATCACGATGGCGCTTGCAGATGGGCTTATCAAGGCTCTGCCGGAGCTGATCGCGGCGATTCCGAACCTGATTCTTGGCATCGTGCAGGGCATTATTGACAATCTGCCGGAGATCATCATGGCAGGCCCCAAAATCATTGCAGCTCTGGCAACTGGCTTGATTGAAGCGATTCCGGATATCGTCATGGTCATTCCACAGTTGATTCGGTCTATCGTGGATACATTCCTTTCGTTTGACTGGGGAAGCATCGGCAAGAACATTGTCGAGGGCATTAAAAACGGTTTCGTGAATATGTGGAACAGTTTCAAGCAGACGGTTGAAAACGTCTTTATGGGGCTTGTAGACGGCGTGAAAAGCTTCCTCGGCATCGCGTCCCCGTCTAAGGTCTTCGCCGGTATTGGCGGATATATGGCGGAAGGACTCGGGCAGGGCTTTGACAAAGAATTCTCAAGTGTCAAGCGTGGAATTCAAAGCCAACTCGATTTCGGCACGATGACCTTTGGAATGTCTTCCTTCGGTCATCTTCCGGCTCTTGCCGGAGCTGGCACGACGAACAATTACTACAACATCAATGCCGACCGGGTGAAGCAGTTTAATGACATCATCCGAATCACAGAAAATGAGCGTTTGACTTCGCGGATGGGGGTATCTGCATGAGAATCGACGATTTCATCCGCCGCATGAAAAACCAGAGACGAGTGGCCAGAATGGGGGTGACGTGAGGTGGCAACGAGTTTTAATCTGTACTGTTCGGCATTTGCGATCTTGAAAAATGACGCGCAAAACGTCAACGACCACACAACCTCCCCAGCAAAGCTCTACTATCACGATTTACTGTACTTGCAATTCCAGTCGCCTAGCGACGGGAAGCAGTACAAAAAGCTTGTTGACGATTGGACAAAAATCAACGTATATGTGCAGGCAGCAGGCGAAAACGACACAGTCAACCTAAAAATAGGTACCTTGACTGAAAGGTTCGATCCTCTTACCGCTACCTATGCTACCAAGCAGCGTTTCCATGTGAGCAAAGTCGAGACGAAAAACGTTTACGCTGAAGACCTCCCGAAACTGTGTGAGTCGACATATGGGCTCCCGATCCCTGACGCGGTGCAAAAGGGCGTGTTTATCGATATATCGATATCTATGGATTTTGCGTCAATCGTTACAGCAGGCGCAAACCGGCCATATATTCCAGTGACTGTGGACGATACGATAACCTGTGGGCTAAAAATATTCGAGACAACGCCGAGTTCGGGGTCTATTGTGAAAACAGAGCCAAACACCTTCGCATGGGGTACAGACCCCGCGTTAAAATGCATCGCTGTACTGGAACAGACATCTGCCGTTTTCCGCTGGCGCGCAGGCACGAGCGGCACGATCCACACGATCAACGTCTCCGGCAACACGCAGAGCGTCACGGTACCCGCAAACACCTTTGCAGGCACGACGAGCATCCAGTGGCAGGTAGCGGTCACGGCAAACAGCGGCGTGGTCACAACATCCAACTGGGTGACGCTTTCGACCGCTGACGCAACGCCGACCGCCGCGCCTCTGAGCCCGGTCGACACGGTGATCGACGGCTCGAAGGACGTTCTGTTCCAGTGGCAGCACTCGATCTCAACTGGAACAGCGCAGAGCAAGGCAGACCTGCAAAAGAGCACCGATGGCAGCACATGGACGACGCTGGCTACCGTGACCGGCGCTGCGCGGCAGTGGACGTGTCCTGCCGGGACGCTAACTTCCAGCGTCAAATACTGGCGCGTGCGCACCTACAACGCCGACGGCATTGCGGGCGCATGGAGCGAGGCGGCGCAGATCGTCGTGATTGCCGCGCCGACGGCTCCGAGTATCCAGATCAAGAGCACGGGTCCGCGCCCGTCCATCAGCTGGCAGACCTCCGAGCAGGAGGCGTACCAGGTCGAGCTGGACGGCGTTTTATCCGGCGGCACGCACTACGGCACGGAAAAGACATGGACGAGCCCCGCGTATCTTTCGGATGGCAGCCACACGGTGCGCGTGCGCGTGCAAAATCAATATGGCATGTGGTCCGACTGGGGCGCGGCGGCGCTGCCTGTCACCAACACGCCGGGCGCGGCGATCACGCTGACCGTGCAAGCCTCCAGCGTGGCAGACTTAAGCTGGCAGACAACCGGCAGCTATGACTTTTATCTCGTGTACCGAAACGAAAAGCCGATCGCAAAGCTCACCCAGACGCAGTACACCGACGAACTGTCTTCCGGCAGCACAACGTACCAGGTGCGCGGCTGCTACGCCGATTCGAGCAACTACGGCCTGTCTAGCGCGGTCACGGCAACGATCACGACCGGACAGTATGTGACGCTCTACGGCATCGCGTCCGGGAAGAAAGTGACGCTCAAGCATTGCGGACTCAAGAATCAGCCGGTGCAGAACGCGATCAGCCGCGACATTCAGTACATTTACATGTATGGCAGCACGTACCCGCACGCGGAAAGAAGCGAGTTTGTGACAAAGAAGGTCGGCGGCACGGCGGTTTTCCTTCCGGGCGAAGACAAAGCGGGATTTGACGCGCTGATTGGCGAATTGGTGTGCCTGAAAACGCAGTCCGGCGAGATGGTCATCGGATACTTGAACGAGACAAGCGACACGTCGAGAGTGAACCCGGACAAATCCGTCGTCAACTTCTCAATTCAGCAGATCGACTACGCGGAGGTGATCGACATTGATTCGTGACGTATCCTACCGCGTGGCGGTTTTACGAAAGGGCGGCGAGGTATCGGCGCTTTCGTGGGCGGCGGGAAATGACCCAACGGTTTATTTCGATGCGTCCGGCGAGATCAAGTCGAGCTTTTCCGGAGAGTTTTACGTGAATCCCATTGTAGACCTGCTGTCAGACGAAATCCAGCCGATTTTGACCGTGGACGGCACGGAATATCCCCTTGGGGTGTTCCGCGCCGCGACGGTGACCAAAGCGGTCACAAAATACGGAAAGACGGTCAAGGTAGAGGCGTATGACCGGTGCTGGCTGCTAAAAAGCAACAAAACGCAGACGAGGGTGCATTATGCAAAGGGCACGTCTTACTTGACGGTCGTTCAGCAGATTTTGACAACGTGCGGCGTGGCACTGGCTATCACGACAGCTTCTGCGGCAACGCTTGCCACAGACCGCGAGGACTGGGAGATCGGAACAGATTATCTGACGATCTGCAATGACCTTCTGGCGGAGATCAACTACAAGCCTGTGTGGTTCGACGTGCAGGGTATCGCCCATATCGAGCCGTATACACAGGCGCTTGCGGCAAACATCAAGCACCGATACGGCGGGACGGAGATTCTGAGACCGATTTCGGCAGACGCTTCGGAGGAAACGGACATCTTTTCCACGCCGAATGTTTTTGTTTGCGTCTGCTCGAATCCGGATTTGGAAGATGCGCTTGTGGCGACGGCGGTAAACGAATCGCCGACATCTGCGACCTCGACATTCAAGCGGAATATGCGAATCGTTCAGGTGACAAAGGTCGACAATGTTGCATCTCAGGAAGAATTGCAGACCATCGCGAACCGGCTGATGAGCGAGTCGCAGCAGACGGTAAAAACAATCAGTTTCGAGACATTTTCTGAGGGAAATCACGGTATCGGGGACGCAATCTCCATCGACCATCCGGATATCGGCGGGATCTATGAGGAAACCGCTTGGAGCATCACGCTTGGAGCGGGAGAGTTGATGAAACACACAGCGAAAAGGACGGTGATTGCATGATTCCGGGCTTATCGACGCAGAAAGAAAAGAAGGTAACAGCACCGACATTTGACCTTGCGACGGTCGGCACGGTGTATTCCGACGGTTTGAGCCTGATTTTTGACGGCAGCACGACGGCAAGCGAAAAGCATTACAAATGCAACACGTCGATTTCGTTCAAGGCGGGCGACCGTGTGAAGATTTCGAAGATTTCCGGCTCTTACGTGGTGGATTACGTCGTCGGAATCCCAAAAACATAGGGGGTGATTAAGTGTTTCAGAAAATCGCGAACGCTTTATCGGTGGAAGTAGAGGGAACTGACCTGACGAAAGCGACGAAGATTGAGTTTTACGTGAGGCAGGGGTGTTCCTTCTTCCAGTACGAACCTACAGTAGTCGACGAAACGCATTTGCTTGTAAAAATCCCGTATGCAGACGCAATGCGGCTGCAAGCAAGCACTGTGAGACTACAGCTTGCCTTAACGGATGGTGACGGAAACCCGATGGCGGCTGAAATCGTGCAGACGGACGCGAAAAAGTTCTTGAAGGAGGCGGGATATGATTAAAATGGCGCTTTCCCAGCCGGAGATCAAGATGAAGATCGCCCCGGCGAAGGTGGTTTACACGGGAGATAGCAAGCCCTATGAGGGCATATATGACGTAACGCCGAAGACTTACGAGCCGGTGGTCTTGCCGACCAGAAACCGGCTTTTGTCCCGCGACGTGAACGTTGCAAAAATCCCGCAGTATGAAGTATCCAACGCCGCCGGTGGGCTGACGCTCATCATGGGCGACGAGTATATGAACAGTTAGGAGTGAGCATATGGCAAACAAGTATGTAAACAAACTGATCGTCGGCACGGAGGTCAAGCTCGATCTGTCGGGCGACACCATCGTCCCGGGCGACCTCAAAAAGGGCGTAACCGCGCACGACAAGTCCGGCGCGCCGATCGTTGGCTCTAATGAGTTCGACGTAAACTCGCAGGACGCGACCGCCGCCGTGGCGGAGGTGCTCAAGGATAAGACATTTTACGCGCGCGGCTCGAAGATGGTCGGCACCATGCCGGACAACGGTGCAAAGACACTCGACATCGCAGAGAAAGACGACGAGCCTGCTATTCCGATGGGCTTCCACGATGGCTCCGGCAAGTCGCGCATCAAGCTCACGGAAAAGGCAAAGCTTATCCCAGGCAATATCAAGTCCGGCATTACCATTCTCGGCGTGGTGGGAAGCTACGGCGGAGAGGCGGTCAAGGCACAGGCAAACAAGAACGTCACGCCGAGCTTTGCCGAGCAGGTCGTGACGCCGGATGAGACGTATGACTATCTGTCGCAGGTGACTGTCGCGGCGATTCCCGTCACCTACACCGACAACGCCGCAGGAGGGCAGACGCTCCAGATCGGAGGCTGAGATGGCAGTCAACAAAGTCGCCCTTAACGGCGAAATCAAGCTTGACCTGACCGCCGACACCGTAACGCCGGAGACACTTCTCAAAGGCACGACGGCGCACAACGCGGCGGGCGAGCTGATTACAGGAGTGTATGAGCCTATGAACATAAAACAGTACACCGGCACGCTGCTTGCCTCGGGCTGGGCTGCAGATGCACATGGTTACCAAGCGCAGACGATCGTGATCACGGGACTGAAAGCGTCCTACGATGTCGACCCGCAGTGGGACGTTGCCCTCTCCGGCACGGACCCGGACGCGGACGCAGCTTTATTGGAAGGCTTCGCGCTCATTCACAACTACACGACCGGCGCGAACAGCCTGACCGCACAGTGCATCGGCAAAGCGCCGACGGTCAATATCCCCGTGAAGGTGGTGGTCTTCGGATGAGCGGAAGGAGCCCAAGATGGTTCACCGGAATCCGGGGCAACTATTCAGATAATTTTGCAGACAACACGTGGGAACAGATCATTGCTATCTGCAATCAAAAGATCGTCCCCTCAACGTGGAAGATTGGAGATCAGAAGGCAATGACGATCGGCGGCACGGACTATCTGATTGACATTATCGGCATCAACCACGATGACTACGCCGACGGCTCCGGCAAAGCCCCGTTTACCTTCCAGATGCATGACTGCTACGGAAAAAACGAAATGGAGGGCAGCAACACAAACAGAAACGGTTGGGCTGGCTGCGCCATGCGGCAAACACATCTTCCTGCCATCTTGGTTCAATTGCCGCTGGAAGTGCAAAATGGCATCCAGAATGTGAATAAACTGACATCTGCGGGCAACAAAAGCACCACCATCGTAACAACGGCAGACAAACTGTTTTTTCCAAGCGATGTGGAAGTGTTTGGTGATGTTGATTCTTCCGCGCCAGGCGAAGGTAAACAATATCAGTATTACAAAGAAAACGGAAGCAAAATAAAAATGCTAGACGGCGCGGAATCCAGATGGTGGACACGTTCCCCGTCTATAAACGGCACCACAAATTTTATCTTCGTATCATCCGCCGGCACTAAGGGAACTATCCGGGGCGGCGCTGCGCTTGGCGTGCCATTTTGCTTCTGCTTCTAGGGGGTGCATCAATGGGAGTGTTTTTACGAAGGGGACTTCCCAGCAAATTCATGGTAATTCTGAGCGTCCCTGTTTCTTACAGCAGTACCTATTCCATGTATGCCGTAGTTAACGGCGAAAAACTAACGGATGCTGCAGCACTGACGTTTCATTCTGGAAGTAAAGTTCCGATCACCATATCATATAAGGCACGAAACAGCCGCGGCAACGTTATTTTGAACGGTGTAACTGTATCAAACGAAAAAGAAGGTACTTACGAATTTGTAGCCACAACAAACACACGCATTTTGTTCGAACAAAAGAAAACATATGACGGAAACGGCAACGTTGTGTGGACACCGACCTGCACCATCACGGAAAATTGATTTAGGGGGTTATTTAATGTACATCACACACAATAATCAAACCTACGCGAACGTCCGGGTATACAGCACCTCCGGCTCGGTCCGGTTTACGGGCGATTCTCTTTCGGGGGTGACGACGCTGACCGGTCCCGTCGTGGTCTTCGCGGACAACGGCTTCGAGCTGCGGACGTTCGTACCGATCGATTATCTCCGGCAGGACATCAAAGACGGCAGCTGGCTACTGACGAATATCCCGCTGCCGGAGCCGCAGCCGGTTGTTGCAACGCCTGTTACCTACGACCTTTTGACATCCACGGCAAATATGACCAAGCTTTTGATGAAAGGCGAGAAGCCAAAGACGGCGGATGAAATCATTATGTGTTCGGCGCTCTACGACGAATGGGAGCCGGGCAAGCACGTCACCGGAGACGTCTTTAACGTCGGCGGTGAACCCTGGGAATGCTTCCAGAATTACGACAACGCGGTCTACCCCGATATCGTCCCCGGCAACGCGGCGTGGTTCACGTTCAATAAGCCGTATCACGGCACATCACGCGAGACGGCGCGGAACTTCGTGCACCCAACGGGGGCGCACGACATGTACAAGGCAGGGGAATGGGCTGTGCAGGACGGTAAGTTCACCAAAGCGAACCAGGACACAGCATATAGTCTCGCGGAGTACCCGCAGGCGTGGGATGTGGAAGAATAACAGACGCCCGAGGGCGAGAAAGGAGAACACATGGACGACGGAATTCAGGCGCATGTCGCAGCGATCGACGCGCGCTGCAAATCCAACCAGCACCGCATCGACGAGCTCGAGGCGGACAACAAGGCGCTTCACCAGCTGGCTACCTCCGTAGAAGTCCTGGCAACGAAGCAGGAGACGATCGAGTCGAACGTGAACGAGATCAAAGCTGACGTAAAAAGCCTCAAGGCGGTTCCTGCGGGCCGCTGGGAGGGCTTGATCAAAGCCGTGGTAACGGCGATTGTTTCTGGCTTAGTCGGCTACGCGCTGGCTCTGGCGGGGCTGGGAGGCTGATATGCGAGTAAAGGGCAAGTGGAGCAAAGGCGAGATGGCGCGCACCATCGTCATCTATCTGCTCAGACTCCTGACGATGGTGCTGATCTGGGCGTGCGCGCTGAAAACCATCGCTGTCCTTATCGCAGTTGGACACAACCCGGAGCTGGGTACGTCGGTCGACCTGTCTGACGTACTCGGCTACGCCGGCGGCGCGGCAGTCTCAGAACTGGGCTTGCTGGCTTTCAAGAGAGTATTCGCAAAAAAGAACGAACCGGTAGAATGAAAGGGGTACATATGGATAATATCAAAAAGCGGCTGGGCAACCTGCTCAGCGTCAAAAGCCTGGTCACGCTCTCGCTGACCATCGTCTTTGCTGTCCTCGCCCTGCGGGGAGACATCACAGGCAAGGACTTCCTGACGATCTTCCTGACTGTCGTGACCTTCTACTTTGGCACCCAGAGCCAGAAGGCACAGGATGCGATTGACAACGCGGGTACGCCGCAGGAGGGCGAACAGAAATGATGAAAGCATCCGAACTTGTGCGCAGGCACATTGACGTTGCGAAGAACTACAAGACCGTCTACATGTGGGGCTGCTTCGGCTCCCCCGTGAGCGAAACGATCATTGACGAGAAATCCGCACAGTACCCGGACTGGTACACCGGCGGCAGAGTCACATATCTGCGCAGCCTCATCGGAAAAGTTGTCTATGGCTTTGACTGCGTGAACCTGACAAAGGGCATTCTCTGGGGCTGGAACGGCAACAAAAACGCCTACTACGGCGGTGCAAGATACGCCTCAAACAGCGTGCCGGATGTCTCCGCCGACGGCATGATTGCCAAGTGCAAGGACGTGTCCACGACCGGCTGGGACAAGCTCATTCCCGGGGAAGGTCTCTGGATGCCCGGTCACTGGGGCATGTACATCGGGGACGGTCTGGCGGTTGAATGCACCCCGATCTGGGACAACGGCGCACAGATTACCGCCGTCCAGAACATCGGCACGAAAGCAGGCTACCACGCCCGCGATTGGCAGAAGCACGGAAAGCTCCCGTGGGTCGAGTACGACACCGTAAAGGTCAATGAAGCCGTTGAGGAGGCAAAGAAGACCATCCGGCAGAAAGCCGGATTGACCGACGGCACGATTGATTATCTCGCCGCCTACAAGTACGGCGACGATCTTCTCAAAAAGCTTGCAAAAGCGATGAAGTAAGGGGACGGGGCTATGGCACCGCAGGCGCGGTATAAACTGCCGCCGGAACTCGGGGGTCTCTTGCGAAAGGATATGGAATCCGTTATCTATCAGGCAAATCTCGGGCGGGAAGACGAACGTATCGCGCAGCTCTACTTTGTGGATAAGCTTCCACAAGTGGATGTTGCGACGGAACTGTATCTTGGCAGGGCGACGGTGCAGCGCCGCTTGCCTGGTATCGTGCGGGAGATGCAGCGGACATCCAACAAACTGTATAACTGAGATAAGCGCCGAAAAATCGGCGCTTATTTTTTATAAAACTTTTGAAAAACTCTTGACATTTACGCTCAATGAGCGTATTATAGAGCCATAAGATAAAGCAAGGCGAAAGCCGGAAAGAGGTACAACATGGAAACCAAGATCATCAACAACCGATACGAACTCATCGCTTGCACTGCCGTTGCCACCGAGGCTGGCGACACGGAAGTACAGGACGCCATCTACTGCCGCAGCACGGAAACGTCGGACGGCGACTGCGTGTACTTCGGCTACACGCTGGACGATCTGGACGATCTGGATGATCTCGCCGACGCTGACTGCCCTGATTTCAGCGAAGACACGCTTCGCACCGTCCGCATCGACGGGCGTCCCATCAGCGCGTACTGCTTCTGATATGAAGGGAGAAATCGGAACCACCGCCATTTGCGAAATGTGCGGCAATGAGTACACCGTGACAGGCACACGCCAGAAATATTGTTTGGTCTGTTCGTCAATTCGCAGACGCGAGGCAGACGCCGCCAGCTTTCATCGAAAGATCGCTGGAACTTCTAAAAAAATCGGGTCTGTGGCTATTTGTGAGCGCTGCGGATCTGAATACACAACAACCGGGGGAAATCAGAAATTTTGCCCATCCTGCGCACCCAGCCAACGGGGCCGTGGAGAGCTTCGCCACATTGGAGGTGCCGCAACCTGTAAGCGCTGCGGTGAATCGTTCATTCTGACTGCTACGGGGCAGAGATACTGCCCTGCTTGCGCCGCTCTAAAGAGATCGCCGCGTGTTGATGATTCTTTGCTCGATTTAGATGCATTTTGCACATTGCTGAAAAAGCACAGCATCACACAAGCTGATTTCTCACGCCGTTTTTGTATCAGCTCAGCTCTCATTAGCAGATGGTGCTCAGGGGAGCGCAGATGCCCGACGTATGTGCTTTCTATGGCAGACGAACTTCTCTCCATTGACGCCGAAAAAAGAAAGAACCAAAAGGAGGAACCCACATGAAACTCACCCCATTTATCCGCGCCGCTCTCTACGCCGAGGCCGGCGCATACGCTGACCGCGACGCCTATGTCTCCGATCTGGCGCTGTCCAGCATCTGGGGCGATTCCGAAGACGCCGAGGTTCCGGCAGAGCGGCTGGCACTGCTCGGCGCGATCTGGGACGGCACACGCTGCACGATCCTGGAGCTGATTAAGCAGCACGGTCTGACGCAGACGGGCTTCGCGCAGTATTTCAATATCCCGCTTCGCACCGTGCAGGGCTGGTGCATTGGTGAACGCACCTGCCCGCCGTATGTGGCCGCGATGGTCGCTGAAATCTTAGCCATGAACGATCGATAATGCAAACTAAGCCCGTGGGCTTCTCCACGGGCTTGAATTTTGAACCGAATTGATACACAACTGAGGCACAAGAAGCCGCAAAAAAGCCCATACTGGACACATCAAAGGAGTGTTCGGTATGGGCTTTTCTTATTTCAATCCAAACCCGGAAGGGAAACAAGTCGGAGACTGTACCGTCCGGGCAATTTCAAAGGCGACGGGCAAGAGCTGGGATGAAACATACGTCGGGCTTTGCCTGCAGGGGCTGAAAATGGGCGACATGCCGTCGGCAAACAGTGTCTGGGGCGCGTACCTCCGGCAGCAGGGATTTACCCGGAGCGTTGTGCCGAATACGTGCCCGGACTGCTACACCGTCGCGGACTTTTGCGCGGACCACCCGCGCGGCGTGTATGTGCTGGCGCTATCAAGCCACGTTGTGTGCGTGGAAAACGGGACAATTTTTGATACATGGAACACCGAAAACGAGATTCCGCTGTTCTACTGGGAAAAGGAGGATAAATGATGTTTGGACAACAGCCTTATGTGTATCAGCAGCCGATTTACAATCAACCGCCCATGATGCAGGAACCAATGATGCGTCCACAGTATCAGCCTGCGCCGTTGGCGCAGTATCCGACTCCGCAACCTCAGCCACAGCAGCCGAGCGGGGGACAGTCCATCATATGGGTTCCGAACGAAAAGGCGGCAAACGAATTTATTGTCGCGCCGAATAACGCCGTCACGCTCTGGGATATGAACGCGCCGGTTGTGTACGTCAAGAAAGCCGACGCAAGCGGTAAACCAGCAATGACAACGTATGACCTTGTAGAGCGCTCTACAGCCCCTGTGAGCCACACAGCGCCGCAAACAGTGCCTACGGTGGAATACGTGACCCGCAAGGATTTCGACGAACTGGCTGCGAAGGTGGCGGCTCTGAGCGTAAAGCCTGTGAGAAAAGCGAAGGAGGCAGACAATGAACCCACTGTTTAATGCACTCGGCGGCGGGCAGATGCCCGGGGCTATGGGGCAGTTTCAAAATATGGTGCGGCAGTTTCAGCAGTTCAAGCAGAGTTTTCAGGGAGACCCGAAGGCAGAGGTTGAGAAGTTGGTACAGTCTGGGAAAATCTCACAGCAGCAGTTGAACCAGCTCCAGCAGATGGCTGGACAGTTTCAGCAGTTAATGCAGTAGTTTGGAAATTCCGAACAGGTGAACGGTCAAAATCGTGGCCACGATTGAGATAAATTTCAAAATCTACGAAAGGAGAAAACTATGAGTTTGAATGGCGATGGTATTCCTATGAACATGCCTGTAGTTCCGGCAAACTCGGACGGCGGCAACGGATGGGGCGGCGGTAATGGCTGGTGGATCATTATCCTGTTCCTCGCAATTTTCTGCGGCTGGGGTAACGGAAACGGCTTTGGCAATCGTGGAGGGAACGGCGGCGTTGTTGACGGCTATGTTCTGGCCTCTGACTTCTCGAACATCGAAAGAAAGATTGACAGCGTGAACAATGGTGTCTGCGACGGCTTCTATGCGATGAACACGGGGATGCTTAACGGCTTTGCCGGTGTAACGCAGGCTGTGACTTCCGGCTTCTCTCAGGCGGAGCTTTCCCGCTGCAATCAGCAGGCTGCGCTTATGCAGCAGCTGAACAACATGGCGATGCAGGCACAGGAGTGCTGCTGTGAAAACCGCGCTGCAATCGCCCAGGTGCGCTACGACATGGCGACGCAGGCATGCGACACCCGCAACACCGTGCAGAACAGCACTCGCGACATCATCGATGCGATGAACTGCGGCTTCCGCAGCATTGACCAGAGATTGACGGCGCAGGAACTGGCTGCAAAGGACGCGAAGATTGCCGAGCAGAACCAGCAGCTCTTTGCGGCGCAGCTGGCGGCGTCTCAGGCGGCGCAGAACGATACGCTAAAGTCCTATGTGAGCGGGCAATTCGCGTATTATAACCCGCGTCCGGTCCCGTCGTTCGCGGTACCGGCTCCGTACCAGTTTGCAGGCTGCAATAACGGCTATAACTACGGCTGCGGCAACTGCGCTTAACTCCATAACGTAGAGCTTTTTCGTGAGGTCACGAAAATGATCGGTTCCTTGCCGATACTCGAAAAACGCGGCGGGGCAATCGTCCCGCCGCTATTTTTAACCGTGTCGAATTCGACGCATTTAGAAAGGAATGATTTTATGGCAGAATTTACGAATGTAAACATTCAGACAATTGCCGCCGGGCAGAATGTGCCTCTGACGGAAACGGCGATCAGCAGCAAGCCGTGCATTGTGCATCGAGAGGGAAGCGGGCTTGTGACGCTTCGCGGGCTGACAAACCAGTGTAAGGCGGTTTTCAAAATTTCCTACGGCGGCAACATTGCCATCCCAACCGGCGGAACCGTCGAAGCAATCACGGCGGCGCTCGCGATCAATGGGGAAGCCATCGCAAGTGCGACGGCGACCGTGACTCCGGCGGCAGTTGAAAACTATTTCAACGTTTATGTTTCGGCACAGATTTCTGTTCCGAAGGGCTGCTGTGTGACGGTTGGCATGAGAAACACAAGCACGCAGGCTATCAATTTCGCTAACAGCAATCTGACGATTGAGAGAGTGGCATGAAAGGAGGAAGCGATATGTACGATTTGAGAAACCTTCGGGAAATGCTCTGCAAAGAGCTGGACGATATCGCCGACAAGCGCGAAATGTCTGCTGGTGATCTGGACGCAATTCAGAAACTGACAAGCTCCATCAAGAACACTTATAAAATCGAAATGCTTGAGGACGGAGGCTATTCCCGCGACGGCGAGTGGGAAGCCGATATGCGCGGCACGTATGGTCGGGGCAGCTCCTACCGGGGCAGGCGTCGCGATTCTATGGGAAGGTATAGCCGAACCGATGCGCGGGAGCATATGCGCTCGACGCTGGAAGACATGATGCGCGACGCGGACGATGATAAAACGCGTGAGGCTATCCGGCGCTGCATGGAGCAGATTGACAGAGCATAAGGAGGGACAGACATGCTGGATGAAGCCGAAATCCGAAAGGAAATAGCACGGCTGGAATACGAAGAATCCAGCTATCCCAATTATGCCAAACTGGCGAACCTATATGTGATACGCGACAAGATGCAGGGAGCGGAGAATGCCAGAGATAAGTTTGTGGGTTACTACTCTGGCGCTCCCGCCCCTGTGACTGCAGAACCGGCTACCGTGGGCGAGTACGGGGACAGTGAGTTTTTGCTTGCGGTTGCCGGGAAAGACCCGGCGAAGGCTTGGGCGGTTGTTGATGAACTTATGGATACACTTGCGATGGTAAACAGCAAGGTTTATAACTCTGTTATGCAGAAGATAAAACGTGTCTAGTGTTAGTAACCGTGTTAGCTATTTGTTAGTAACCGAAAAAATCTGAAAAAATCTGAAAACGTCTGAAATTCAATAAATTTTATAAAAATTCCTTAAAACGTCTGAGAACATGCTTAGAAAGTCTCAAAAAATGATGGAGACCTGCCTTTTAAGCAGGGTGTCCGGAGTTCGAATCTCCGGCGGGTCACCAAAAAAGCCCTGAAATCTCAAAGGTTTCAGGGCTTTTTCTTTTTCACTGATTTTTGGTTTGTTAGTAACGTGTTAGTAACAGGCGCATCTATCGCATTCACAAGTTGGTCAATGTCAAAGTGCTCATAGATGTTCGCGGTCGTGGAATAATCGGCGTGACCGAGCATTTTTTGCAGCAGTTCTGGCTTGATGTTATTAGCTACCGCCCAGCTGGCAAAGGTATGTCGCGCTGCATGCGGGGTCTTCTTCGGGATTCCTAGCCGCTCCAAAAGCGGGTAGTAGTCACGCTTTCGAAAATTTGCAATGACTTTTTGCCCGGCATACCCAGAGATCAGAAGTTCGCCTTTTGCACGCTCTTTGAATTCTGCGAAATATTTACGCCCTTCGGAACGGATTGGGATTATTCTGTTCCTGCCTGCTTCTGTCTTTTCCCCGCCGATCACATAGGTTTCATGGACATTTTCGGTTCTAAGCCCGAACAGCTCACCGATTCGCATACCGGTATAGACCATCATCAGGGTAAGTTTGGCTGCCTGGGAACCGTCCGCTTCAAGCTTCTGGATATCCTCTTCTGAGAAGATCTCTTTTTCTTTCTTCACATTCTCGGGCAGTTTAATGAACGAAGCGAAGTTTGTCGTTATGAGTTCCTGGCGAATCCCCCATTGTGACATCTGCGTTGCAAGTTGCTTGAACTTCGACAGTAGCGAGTGGGACTTATCGCTGTACTTGTCTATGACAATCTGGTAATCAGCGGTCCGCAGTTCGCGAAATTTTCTGTCATGCAATGGTTCAAAAACATCATATGCGCGTTCGTAAGACTCTATTCCCTTCGCGCCGATATCGCGGAAGTGTTCATCCTTCCATGCTTCGTAAACCTGCTTGAAGGTCCAGTTATATATTTCATCAATACTCCGCCCTTGTAAACGCGCCAGCGCGTCGAGGGCGGCTGTTTTTTTATCGTAGTATCCAATTATGGTTTTTCCTTTTGCGGCTACCCACGGGCGCGTGCGCCTGCCTTGCAGCTTGTAAACTGTCCCTGTGCCGTTTGCACGCTTCAAAGCCTTTCGCTGCGGAGCTTGCTGCTGTTTCCCACACCAGCAGCAGAACGCCGAACCGTCAGGAATTTCTTTTTTACACTTGATGCACTCCATGTTTCCCTCCACGTTCTTTTCGGATTGCATAGAAAGTAATTGCCGAAGCCAGCGCTGAACCTACGATCAGGGCAATGCACGCCCATGCAGCCACGGACAAATCTCCCCCGCGAATGAGACCTGTGTTCCGAATCTGCGCATCCGTCACAAGGCAGGCAATCAGAGAAAAGGAGAGCAGCATACAAAACAGGGCGAGAACGTAACACATTGTATGCGTAGACCTTATCTGTGCGCTCTGCGCGGCTGTTGTTGCCTCCAGCTTGGCGTTTTTGATCTCGACATGATGAATCTGCTCGGTCAGTTCTTCCGGGCTTTCTGCGGGTTTGACAAGCCCACACAGCTCATCCAGCGACAGCCCGAGAACGCGGCATAGCGCGGCAGAATTGTACAGTTTCGGGTCTTGCTGTGTTCCTGCGCAGAGCTTCGTCACAGCCGATCTGGAAACGCCGGATTCTTCAACAAGCCTATCAATGGTGTAATGCTGATCTTCCTTCGCCCGCTTTATGTTCCTCTGATATGCAGAAAGATATGGGGCGAGTTCCTGAATCGCCGACATGATATACCTCCATTTTCACATATATTTCGCTGATTCTTCTGCTATGGGTATGGTTTTACCAATTTGAGGGTGGACATTTCTTCCAGTTTTGCTATGCTGGTTGCAGGCGCGTGAGAAAGCCCCACCGCCGGGGGAGCGACGGTGGGGCGATCTTAAACATTCCATTATACAAAATAGTCTGTCCCATAATTGCCGCTTACGAGAGTTACCGGACGAAGAAAATGCAAGGTGTTCTTTGTTGAAGATTCCAAATTGAAATTATTGAACGAACGTTCTAAAATATGGAGGTACACCAAATGCAGAGCATCAATATTCGCTTTGAAAATGGGAAAGTAAACATCATCGTAGACGGGGCGCTTTTCAAAGACGTCCACAGTCTAAGCCTGGACTACATCAAGGGCGCGCCCATGCTCTTTGCTTGCGTCTCAGATGTAGGCGGCGAGAAGCGGGAGCAGTGGAACCAATGCCCGCTGCCGAACTGATTCACTTAATAGGCCACGAATTACCGCAGTTCTGGCAAAGGCACATCTTCTGGTTCTTCACAACCTCTTTGGCCGTCCCAGTGCTCTTCTTCCAAACAAGATTTGAAAGGCCGAGTGTGCACATAGCAGTTAAACCTCGCGCGGCGTTATTCATGTGTCCGCCGAAGCCAACGCCGGACTTCTTGGTTTTGCTGGATACTTGCTGCATGCTAATTGTTACGTTTTCGCTTCCACAGTTAGGGCATATCATAATAACAAACCTCCGTTTGGTTTTCATAAATTTGGCATTGATACAATATATGTGCTGCCATGCTTTACGCGGGAAATCTGGCCACCCTTATCCCAAAAATAAAGGCGCTCCTTGATATCTTCCTTGACGGAATCGTCAAACGCTTTGTATATGTCGGTTTGCAAAATTGGTTGGTTTTTATCGATAAAGGCAAGCAATTTTGCGTCTAAGGTTGGAAGTACCGCAAGTCTTACGTTTTCCCGTTGCTTCAACCGCTGATAGTTTTCCTTCAAATAGTTCAGACGGTCAATTGTGGGGGTGATATATGTAGTACCATCTGGCATATTCCAAAGAGGCTTTCCCCACTCATCATCGAAATATTTCTTTCTTCCGCAAGATATGCAGAATTGACGAAGATCGTTATATGCGGCAATCTTGCATTCAAGAAGGGATATTTCATCGTCGAGTTTATGTCGTTCTCTTAATGCGACGGCAAAGCCGATCATAATATCTTCATAAGGCTTAATGTGGTCATTTATAAATTTAAGTTCTTCGTAGTCTAGCGGTTCACAAGACGGGGGAATATCTGGTTTAAGTTCAACCTCATGGCCATTCTCAAAAGCATGCATTTCAACTGTAAATTTTATTCTTTTGCGCCGCTTAAATAAGTTAAAAATTTGCAATCACCACCGCTTCGCCATAGGGGGCACGCAGTTTCTACGCGCATTTTTATTTTATCATCGAGACATTGCATCCACAACCTGAAACCTGCACGAAAAAACAACCTAAAATTTGACGGAAATGGAGAAAATTATGGATGAGAAAAAGAATTCGACGAAAAATGACATTATTCGACTCTTAGAAAAGGCCACGCCGGAGCAAATCGAACTTGTTTGGAGATTCCTTCATGCGATGGTTACATAACAAAAAATGAATCCCAGGACGGTTATTCGTCCTGGGACATTTTTTTTGCAATTTCGGCCAAAAGCCGCCATTCGTCAACGTCAAGTTTGCTGATGATCGAGATAAAGCGTTTTCTCGGCGCGTCATCCGGTTCGTTCATAACGCGCCCCATGAACTCTGCGATTTCCTGATTCCGCGTCAGTTTCTGCATCATGTCGCCCTCGCCGGTTCGAAGCCATTCTTCGCTTACATTGAATTCTTTGCAGATCAGGCGCAAGAAGGGCTCATTAGGCTCGGTTTTTTCACCTTCCAGATTTGTAATCACGCCGCGTGTTGTTCCAAGACGTTCGGCGAAAGCGGTTTGCGATAATCCAGAGTTTTTACGGACTGCTTTAATGCGTTCGTTAATGCTCATTTTAGTACACCTCCTGCAATTATTATACACAATATAAATGTATTGTCAAGACAAAAATATAATTAAAAATCTTTAGAAATGTATTGACAAAACAAAAAAGCGGTGCTATACTGTAGTCACAATACAAAACACGGCAAAATGATGTCGTAAGAAAGCGGGGTGACACAATGCCGGAAGAAGCGAAGCAGGCACTTGAAAACCTGAGTAAAAATGCGAACAGTCTTACGCCTGAGCAGTTACAGCGACTCGGAGACATCGCATATGGCATGAGCCTTGTGAAAGAGGCTCAGCCGAAAAAGGAGGCGTAACATGCGATTCATTAAAAGAGTGGTGCTCTACCTTGCACTTCTGCTGGCGGGCGGATTTTTTGGCTGCGGTGTGAGCACCATGTGTGCGCTGCTAATCCAGAAGATTTGCGCAGGAGCAGCAACGGTACATCGTCTTTCGCTTGTACCGCTGGTATTGCTGGTTGGGGCGTTGCTACTGGCGGCGCTGGATGCTGAATCATAACACAGCGCGGTGGAAGGTGCAACCAGTGAGACCGAGAAAGCATGAATCACATAGGCAGGTGTGGTAGTGCTTGCGGTAATACCACGGTATTACCTTTAGGAAATGGAAATGGAAATGGAATAGATAGTATTTCTCTAATCTTAGAGAAAGAAAAAGGAGAGATAGGATGTTAAATCGAGCAACGATTTCGCCGCAAGAAGCGGTAGAGATTCTGCGAGAAAACGGCATGCAGATCGGTGTTGAGGTCCTTAGGCTGGGGCTGCAACAGGGCGTTTTCCCGTTTGGTAAGGCGGTAAAAACCGAGAAAGCACCTGTCTACTGGGTTTTCCCGAAAGACCTTAATGCTTGGATTGAGCGGCATTTAAAGGCGGCTAAGGAGTAAGGAGGATGAAATATGGTTTTTGCAGCATGGAAGCCCGGAAGCCGATATGGAGCCGACGCGCAGAAGGTCGCGGATGAGATTTTCAGCATTGGCGATTCTGCAACACCGGCGCAAATTCTCGAAAAGGCAAGAGATAGTCAAAGCGAACTGCATAAGTGCTTTGATTGGAATGATGCTGAAGCCGCTGAGAAGTGGCGCTTGCAGCAAGCACGGAACATCGTTTGCAACCTCGTTTACAAGGAAACAAGCAACGAGCCAAGCCCATCAATCCGACTTTTCTTCAAGACAGACAGCGAAAGCGGCTACAAGTCGACCTCGCTGATTCTTCAGAATAAGGACGAATATCAGAAGCTTTTGTCTCGCGCTCTTGCAGAACTGAACAGTTTCAAGACGAAGTACAAGACATTATCTGAGCTTGACGGCGTATTTGACGCTATTGATCAACTCACGGGATAACCGCGAGGCGGTAAGCGGAAACAGGGGCGCGTAGCTTCTGGAGTGCAGAACGCGAAATATGAGAACAGGACAAAATGGCATAACACAATACTCTAAAAAACACTACACTACACGCTTCTGTTTCTGCTTACCGCAGATAAAATACCGAACATCAGGAATAAACGCCATAACACGCTAGTGTACACCACAGCAAGCGCACGAACCGAATTTAAGGAGGAAACGCATGAAGAAGGAGAGAATCATTGAGTTGCAGCCTGTAAAAATCGAGCAGGCTACCATTCATATTGTCGGTGACGGCGATCTTGTTTTGAACAAGATGAACGCCAGAACTGTCCGTGAACTGACCGCCGCCAGAGACGGCAAGAAGACCACAAAGCAGGTTCCGAATATCTGGGAGGATATCATCACGGCGATTCACTGGCGCGATGGATACCCCGTTGAGGACACTTACAACGGCATGACGGAAGCAACGCTTCACGAAATGTTAGAGACCAACGCGCCGTGCATTACCGGGTTCGGCTTGAAAAAGTCCTTTTGCCAGGCGGTTGTTCGGAATGAGATCGACACCTACGCGACAAAGTTTGATAACGCGATGAACGTCACAGCTCGATTGGAACCCATCAAATTTGCTGAGCACTTCGTGGACAAGACTTTGATGTCTCCGAAGCGCGGTGCGCCGGTCCTTGTTTACATCAACCGTTTTTCTGGCTGGTCGTCGCAAATCCACATCACTTATACCGAGAATGTGTACACACTCGACCAGATTGTAAACATTATCAATATGGCAGGTTTTGGACTTGGGATCGGTTCCGGACGGTCAAGCGGGTACGGACGGTATCATGTATCAGGAGTGGAGGCGTAGAAAAATGACTGACGTTGAATATATCCTTGAGGCGAATCACCGGCGCGCAAGAGAGCGCGAACTCGGCGAGCGGTGGGACAAGATTATCCGGCAGCGGAAAAGGAAGTCGGAGCTTTTGAAGGCGTCGGAGGCGTTCTGCTTCTCGATTGGCTGCGTTCTTCTGGGCGGCACGGCGGTCCTGCTGGGCTTCGGGCTGTTCGAGGCGGCGTTCACGCTTGGCGGAGCGGCGGTGATCTTCTTCGGCGGCGCGGTGCTGTTATGATTTACCCGTGCAAGAAATGCACCCACGATACAGGCAAGTGCCGTTGCCTTGACTGGCAAAGATGGTTCTCTGTGGAGTTTGAGGCAGAAGCGGCGAAGGTGCTTGCTGCGACGCACGCAGAGCCGTTACCGGCGCCGCCGAAGATATTCTATCGCGAGATTGTTTTCAGTTCGATCTTCACGCGGCTTTGGAGGTGGATATGAAGCAGGCTGAACGGGTTTTGAAGTACATGCGCGACTTCGGCAGCATTACGCAGCTCGAGGCGATGCAGGACCTCGGCTGCATGCGGCTTGGAGCGCGTGTCTACGATCTGAAGCGCGAAGGGTACAACATCCGGCGCGACATGGAAACGAGCAAGAACCGGTATGGCGAGGATACGAGCTATGCCAGATACAGGTTGGTGGAATGATGAAAGATAAGCAGCAAGCGCAATGTATGTTTGACCGGTTCGGCGCTGAGATTTACGAAGGCGAAGAATACTTCGCCGGAAATGAAGGAAATGTCTTCGTGTGTGATTCTGAGAACTTTGACCCGGGAAATCATGTCATTTGCGATCTGGTAGAGACGATGGGAACAAAGTGGATATTGGAGCGGCTGGGGTATCAGAAGAAGACGTTCTGCCCCGGCTGAGAAGGAGGGAACATGGCGAACTTTGAAACAGGAGTCAGCGGATATATTCAAGTCGAAGCAACGGTTCGTATGTCGTTCCCCGTGGACTTGAAAGGCAATGCGTACATCTGCTGTGATGCCTGCCGGTTTTACCGCCAGAGCGCCAGAAGATGCGCATTGACAGACGAACCGATTTTGTGGGCTGGCAGATATGTTGGGCGGGAATGCCCGTTTGAAAGGATGGATGAAAATGAAGCAATTCAGGCTGCTGCGACCGGATGAGATCGAGTGCCGTGTGGCACAGTGCAACGAAAAGGGCGCGTCGATTCTGCTGTACAAGACGGCAAGAACGGATGCGGACTTGCTTGACGAGACGGTAGGCGCGCAGAACTGGGAGAATGATTTTAAGCTGGTCGATGGCGTTCTGTACGGCGGCATCGGCGTGGACTACAACACAAACGGTCATCCCATTTGGAAATGGGACGCAGGCACAGAGAGCAACACAGAGGCTGAGAAGGGGCGAGCTTCGGACGCATTCAAACGCGCCGGTTTCAAGCACGGCATTGGCAGAGAACTTTACTCTGCACCGTTTATCTGGATTGACGCGACGAAGTGCCAGAGACTTAAAAAGAACGACAAGACGGGTCGCTGGCAATGCTCTGACCAGTTTGACGTGACGGAGATCACCTACGACGAGCAGGAGCGAATCAAAACGCTGACGCTTGCATCGAAGGGAAAGCCGGTCTACACCTTCGGACACGGTGGGAAAGCTGAGACACCGAGCACCCCGCGCCTTGTCTGCGCAGACTGTAAAGGCGAGATCACGCAGATCGTAGAAGGTGGCACACAGTTTACCGCTTTACAGGTAGCCGAGAAAACGAGAAAGCGCTTTGGAAGGTGCCTTTGCTGGAACTGCGCGAGTAAGGCATGAGAGAGCTGAATGTCGTTGAAGCGTCTTGGAGTATGGACGCTTCGGGGAGCTGGCTGAAACTCCGACCGGAGCTGCCCGGACAAGCCCAGATGGTAGCCGGGGAACTTGACCCACAGAAGAAGTACACGGTCACGATCAAGGAATTTCGCAAGAAGCGGAGTCTGGACGCCAACGCTTATTTTCATCTCCTTGTCGGGAAAATCTCGGATGTGACGCACATAGGGTTCGAGGATGTCAAAACGAACCTTGTCACGGAATACGGAACCATTGAACGGGACAACGACGGCATGAAGGTTGGCTTTAAGCTGCCGGTTTCTGTGGATGTCAGCCGGATTTACCGCTATGTAAAGTGCTTCGACACGCGAACCGAAGGCGGCGTAACCTTTAACTGCTATATCGTTTTCAAACAGACCCATTTGATGGATAGCAGGGAAATGTCGCACTTAATTGAAGGAGCCGTGCAAGAGGCGCAGAACTTAGGTATTGAAACGCTTACGCCGGAAGAACTCGAGCGTATGGCGCTGGAATGGAGGCAGGATGAGAAAGGAAACGAAGGCGACAAAGATACCTGAGAAGGTCAAGAAAGCCGTCTGGGAGCGCGACGGCGGGCGCTGCATCGTCTGCCTTCGCCCCGGCAATCCGTGGTGTCACTTCATCCCACGCTCGCAGGGCGGGCTTGGAATCGAGCAGAACATTGTGACGCTTTGCGATAAGTGCCACAACGACTTTGACCAGACGGCAAAGAGAAAACATATGCAGGCGTATATCAGACGCTACTTGAAAATGAAATATCCCGGGTGGGATGAATCAAAGCTTATTTATAAGAAAGGAACGTAAATATGGAATCTTATGTGAAACTGAGTACGGAAAAGTATGAGGAATTGGCGAAGAAGTGCCTGATGCTCGATGTGCTCGCTGAATCGTACAAGAAGATGCCCTCGTATCGTTTCGATGACGTCCTGGAAGTCTACTTTGGGAAGCGGGAAACTGCCGAAAAGGAGGACGGCAAATGCTGAACCACATTGTCTTTATGGGCAGGCTCACGCGGGACCCGGAGTTGAGAAAGACGCAGAGCGGAACTTCGGTCGCGTCCTTCACGCTGGCGGTTGATCGTGATTTTACGCCGGAGGGCGGAGAGAAAGAGACAGACTTTATTGACTGCGTTGCGTGGAAGGGAACCGCTGATTTTGTAAGCGGATACTTCTTCAAGGGCAGCATGGCGGTCGTGGACGGTAGATTGCAGCTCAGAGATTGGAAGGACAAGGACGGAAACAAGCGCCGGTCTGCTGAGATCGTGGTGAACCGCGTTTATTTCGGCGAAGGCAAGCGAAACACCGAACCGCAGAACCCGGAAAACCCCGGCGGGTTTACGATGATGGACGACGATTCGGACCTTCCGTTCTAGGGGGGCTGAAATATGCCGAACAGGATCATCAAAGAAAGCTTATGTGATTCGGAGCGGATCGCGTCTTTGACGGACTTTGAGTTTCGGCTTTGGGTTGGATTGATCACGCAAGCGGACGATGCAGGGCGGGGAGACGCCCGCCCTGCATACATAAAAGGCCACGTTTTCCCATTCAGAGAACGGGTTACTGCAAAGGATATTGAGTCTGCGCTCCACGCGCTGGCGGCAAAAGGCTGCGTTGCCCTCTACACGGTAGGCGGGAAGCCCTACTTTTTGTTCCCAAGCTGGGCAAGACATCAGAGAATCCGAGAATGCAAACCGAAGTTCCCCGGACCGGAAAATGCGGACGCTTGCGGCGATGCGAAGAATTCTGCGGCGAGTTGCGGCGAGTTGCCGCAAGATGCGGCGGATTGCGGCCTTAATCCGAATCCTAATCCGAATCCTAATCCGAATACGAATCTAGGTGTAGACGCGCGCGCGGCGCGCTTCACGCCCCCGAGCGTCGAGGAAGTGGCGGCTTATTGCCGGGAACGGGGAAACGGCGTGGATGCATCGCGCTTTGTCGATTTTTACAGCTCGAAGGGTTGGATGGTCGGGAAGTCGAAGATGAAGGACTGGAAAGCCGCTGTGAGGAACTGGGAGCGGAGCAGTGACGCGAAAGCTACGCCTGCCAAGAAGCCGGGCTACAACGTGCAGCATCACGACGGCGATCTGAGCGACTTACAGAAAGCAGCGATTCAGCGGATGTTGGGGGAGAAAGCATGATGAAGCAGGGAATCGAGGTCTGGATTGTCATACCGGAGCCGCTGCCGATTTACCCCAGACTCATGCCGAAGCTCAGAACGCCTTTAAGGGCGCGGAAGTATCCGCAGAAGATGCAGAGCAAGACGTTTTACCTTGTCAGCGTCAAGGACCCGGAGGACGGGCGGCGGAAGATTATAACCGTCCGGGAACCGGAATGCTGGGAGGCGGAAGTGACGGTGCAGGTCAGGAGGAAGACATGAATAATTTCGGACCGTGTACGCAGGACTGCCCCAACCGGAAAGCCGGTTGCAGCGCATCCTGCGTGGCGTGGCAGGCTGAGAAGGAAAGACGGCTCAAAGTTTACGGCAAACGCGCCGAGATCATCGACATAAACCAGATGACTGATGGCGGGGCGAGAAACTGCCGTAGAGCGGCAAAAGGGAAACGGAAGATAGGAGGGGAAATGTAAAACTATGACAGAAAAGGAAATAGTGCAGGCGCTGCGGTGCACGTCTACACCGGGCGACCATACAAGCAACTGCGAGCAGTGCCCATACTGGAAGAAAGAACAGCTGAACGGGCGGCTCAAAGAGAAGTTGGGAACGGATACATGGACAAGCTGCGACATTGATAAGGTCGGTCTGGACGCAGCTGACCTCATCGAGCGCCTGTCCGCCGAGAATGCGGCGCTGCGGGAGAATCAGCGGTGGATTCCGGTGACGGAGCGGCCGCCGGAGGAACGAGTGCTTGTAAACGTTGTGTGGGTGAACAGAGCACCAGAGCCGTGCTACAAAAAAATAAAGGGCGTTCCGTTTTCTGATACTGCGTGCTTTTACAGAGGGAGATGGTATTGGGATTCTCCTGTAGTCCTCGATCTGTTGGCAGAATACGGGGAAGATGAGATTGATCTTGTAGACGAGGCAGTGGAAATCACCCACTGGATGCCGCTGCCGGAAGCGCAGGAGGAAGGAGAAAAGGCATGAGACTTACAACGGATACCCCGAAAAACAATCTTGAAATGGCGCTGAACCTGTTCTACATCAAGGACAAAGAGGTATGGGTGCGCGGATACGGGAAGAACGGCGCAGACATCAGCCTGTTCGACCTGTCGCGGGATCTGACCAGATGGAACTGCCCGTATGTGGACTTGGATATCTCGGATGATTCCTTCTCGATGATGATGGCCGAATGGCTCTGGGAAGATGTTGAATCGTTCGAGCACATTTTGACTCTGCTCTATCAGGCAGCGTGGGTATGCGCGGAGCTGCGCGAACATTTGAAGCAGTTCGAGGACAAGGAGGATGCCGATGGAGCGACTGACAAGCCGGAATGAAGATTGTGTTCTGGTAAATGGGCACGCATTGGGTTGTGCGACGGTTGGCGAAATCGTCCAGATGGCGGAACGCCTTGCGGATTGTGAGGACATGGACAGAAAGCGCATTCGCCCGGGCGATACGGTATGGCTGTCCCGGATGTTTTACACGCGCCCCAAAAAGCCCGTGCCGGTCACGGTAGACGCGATTCGCATTGACCGGGAAGGCACGACGTACATTACCGGGCGGAAGAGATTCTGCGAGGACGCAATCGGGCGGACGGTGTTTTTGACGGAGGCAGAAGCCGAGAAGGCGCTGGCAGAAAGGGAGGGCAAGAAGGATGGCAACGAAACGAGTATGTGACCGCTGCGGGGCGGAGATAAACCCCACAAGCTCTGCGACGTATGTAAACGTACGAAGCGCGTTCCATGAGGAATCACCTGATATTGAGCTTTGCTGCTCCTGCGCGATGCAAATCAAAGAATGGCTTAAGCCGCGTGTAGAGGAGGGCAAGAAGGATGGCTAAGTACATAACCAAAGCGCAGTTGAGACAACTCTATCAGGCTCAGCTCTTCGATAACGACGAATATCTGAGACTTTTAAAAGAGTTTGCAGGGATAGAATCCCGACCGACCACGGAGTACAACCACTACGACGAAAATGGCGACTTTATTGGCAGCAGCGTGGACACCGATCTTTCTGACCTGCTGGACGAGGCTGGCGTGGAGGTGCGGGACGATGGCTGATTATCGTTGCCCATACGGATACGGCTGGTGCGAGGTTCCGTATAAGGATTGCCCACATTGGCAAGGCACGTTCTGCGAATTGGATGTGGAGGCAAGAGAAGATGGATGAATTGAAACGCTGCCCTGAGTGCGGTGGAGTTGCAACCGTTATCCATATGTACGATACCTACGATAGAGCAGATTTTGGGTGGGATGCTGGTTGTGGGAGATATAGGGCTGGTGATGGCCTCCACACAAAGAAGATGAAAGTATCTGGGCTGTCCAGCAAAGAAAAAGCAATCGAAGCATGGAACAGGAGGGTAAACGATGACTGATTACATCAAGCGCGCGGAGGCGCTGGCACCTGAGGAAAGAACGTTAGATTTTCCAGCAAAATACACTGAAATACGCGCATTGTACCATTTTTGCGTCGATCTTGGAATCAAATGCACGATAGAGCACCTGTACG
>ERZ1034882.150-NODE-150-length-41144-cov-17.818005_pt1 | contig 41144 bp, 39 predicted proteins | sample MGYA00520606_ERZ1034882 | MGnify/ENA primary metagenome ERZ1034882 (study PRJEB33766, sample SAMN09781726) | gut metagenome | biome: gut microbiome | host: Homo sapiens | place: Madagascar | study: EMG produced TPA metagenomics assembly of the PRJNA485056 data...
GACAGTGATGACATCAGCTATACCGGGCTGCATCCGAAGCTGATCTGGGAGAGAAGCATGACGCTGGGGCGTGGAAATGACCGCTGTGATTTCTGCATGAAGATCAGATAATAGTGGGGCGGCATATTGGTATGCCGCAAAAGCAGTATCGGACGAACTTTCCGGTGCAGTGTGGGTGTAATGCTCATGTTGCATCGGGCTTTTTTTGCGTAAAAATAATATTTGATAATGTTGATTTTCAAATGTTCTTAACTCAAATATTGTATCTTAACTCAAAAAGAGTTAAGATTGGAGGCGAACAGGAACTATCTACAAGTCAAGCCGCGAAGAACTTGGAACTGACACCTACTTCTATATCAAGGGCATCGAAACAGCTTGAAGAAATAGGATTGCTGCATATAAAGAAAGAAGGTGTGCCGCAGTTTTATCGGTTTAGTCACCCAATTACAAATCAGTATCCTGCGATGATTGAACTTTTCACGCGAAAGCTGGATGCCATCCAACTTCCAGAAGATGTAGATGAATGAGTTGAAGAAGCCATGGAAGAATGCTGAAGGAACTGTGGAGGAATAGGATCATGTCAAAAGATGAGTATTTGATTACCGATGCACCGCTGAAAGCGCTGACGGTTTTTGCAATGCCGATGATTCTCGGCAGCTTTTTTCAGCAGGTATACAATATGGCTGACTCCATTATTGTCGGTCAGTTTGTGGGTTCCTCCGCACTGGCAGCGGTGGGTGCCTGTGCAGCACTTACAAATGTTTTCATTTGTGTGGCACTGGGTGCCGGTGTCGGCGCCGGTGTGCTTGTGAGCCGCTATTTCGGCGCTAAAGAGTATGGCAAAATGAAGACCATTGTGTCTACATCGCTGATCAGCTTTTTACTTCTGAGCATCCTCCTTGGTGTCTTTGGCTTTTGCTTTTCTCATACGATGATGAGCGCTTTACAGACCCCTGCCGATATTCTGGACGAAGCGGTACTGTACTTACGGGTCTATTTTGTGGGCTTTCCGTTTTTGTTCATGTACAATATTCTCTCCACCATGTTCACGTCCATCGGTGAATCCAAAATTCCGCTGGTGCTGCTGATCTTTTCATCCATCCTGAATATTGTGATGGATCTTTGGATGGTAGCCGGCCTGGGGCTTGGTGTATTCGGTGCGGCGCTTGCAACTCTGATTGCCCAGGGAATTTCCGCTGTGTTTTCACTTTTGATTTTTCTTTACCGGATGCGGCGATACCAAAGCCCGTTTCAGCGATTTGACGGGCGCGGGCTGCGCTCGATGCTTCGGATCGCAGTGCCCTCGGTTTTGCAGCAGTCTACCGTGTCTATCGGTATGATGATCGTACAGGCAGTGGTAAATCCTTTCGGCACACAGGCTCTTGCAGGATATGCGGCGACGATGCGGGTGGAGAATGTATTTTCCCTGATCTTCGTGTCCATCGGTAATGCAGTTTCACCGTATGTTTCCCAGAACCTTGGAGCAGGCAGAACCGAACGCATCAAAAAAGGCTATCATGCTGCATTGGCGTTGGACGTATGTTTTGCGGCGCTTGCCTTCCTTGTCATTGAAACGCTGCACACGCAGATTTCCTCGCTGTTTCTGGGAAAGGACGGAACAGCCCTGGCTTATCAGGTGTCCGAAGATTATATGAGATGGCTTGGATACTTCTTTATCTTTATGGGAATTAAAATGGCAACCGATGGAGTTCTTCGCGGACTCGGAATCATGCGGCCATTCCTCATTGCCAATATGGTAAACCTTGCGATTCGCTTGTCTGTGGCGTTGATCTGTGCACCGCGTTTTGGTATTGACTTTGTCTGGCTTGCCGTGCCGGCCGGCTGGCTTGCCAACTTCCTGGTTTCCTATGCGGCACTCAGAAAATCCTGGCCGGCTGAGAAAGCGGAGTCATCTCGATAAATTTGGATAAAAAACGGAGGATACAAAATGGCAAACACGTTGACAAATGATCGTTCAGATCATCAGATTGACTATCGATTTAAAATCTTATATGCAGTTGGAATTCTTATGGTTCTGTGTGGACACTGCGAGGGAGGAGGAATCTCTCTGAGTCTGGCAGACTGGTTCCCGTATGCAGGTCTTCATGTGGCATTGTTTGTTTTCTGCTCCGGTTATTTTTACAAGACAGAGGCAGAAGAAAATGTACCGGGGTATCTGTGGAAAAAGATCAAGACACTGATCATTCCATTATATCTGTATAATATTGCATATGGAGTGCTCGTACAGATCTCACATATCAAATATTTTAAAATCGGTGGTGAATTTACCCTGTATAATCTGTTCGTTGCACCGATTATTGACGGACATCAGTTCGAATATAATCTGGCGGGCTGGTTCATTATGCCGCTTTTTATGGTACAGGTGTTAAACATTCTGTACAGAAAAGTTCTGAAAAAGATATGCAAAAATATTCCGGAAGTAATCTTTTTCGTGATCGGAATTGCTCTGGGACTCATTGGTAATCTGCTTGCCTGCAAAGGCTATAATACCGGCTGGTGGCTGGCAGTCGTCAGAATGCTTCACTTTATGCCTTTTTACAGCCTGGGGATTTTTTATAACAGAACCCTGGAAAAGTATGAAAGAAAGCTTCCCGGTATTCTTTATTTTGCAGTGATTATGGGAATAAAGCTTGCACTGACGTATCATTACGGAAAGTTTCTGGTATATACTCCGTCCTGGTGCAATGATTTCACGGAAGGACCGTTGATGCCGATTATCGTAGGTTACCTGGGAATTGCCATGTGGATGAGAATAGCAACTGTGTTAGAGCCCGTTGTTGGAAAAAACAAATATGTTAACCTACTGGCTGATAACACCTATTCCATTATGATGAACCAGTTTCTGGGCTTCATGATCGTGAAAACGATTTATGGTGTTTGCGCAAAATTATTCTCTGTGTTTACAGATTTTGATTTTGTCAGTTACGAAAATAATCTGTGGTGGTATTATACGCCACAGAGAATCGGATATACCAGAATTTTCTATTTGCTGGCAGCAATTATTTTTTCCGTATGTGTACAATATGCTATCAATTTTGTAAAATGCAAATATCGAAAAATAAAAGACTTTTAGGCGCCAGAGATTATGGATATGTGCCAATATCCTTGAAAATATCCTTGAAATATGTCATCATTAGTTCATGGGATGCAAAATCATAAAAGGTTGAGAAAGAGCAGGTATCATATATGAAAAAGAAGATCATTGTTGCAGTAGTGGTAGTTGTTGTGATTTTGGCGGCGATCGCGATTATCTCTGTTCTGGCACAGACACCGGCGCTGATCTGACCGGAAAGGAAGCAGGACATTGCTTATGAAACTGTTATACGGTACCGGCAATCCGGCAAAGGCAGCTGCCATGCAGAACCGCATAGCCGGACTTGGCATCGAATTGATCAGTCTGCAGGATCTGCAGGCACAGGGGGTGGAGATCCCCGATGTCCCGGAGAGCGGCAATACGCCTCTGGAGAATGCCAGGCAGAAAGCGTATGCTTATTATGAAGCTTTTCGTATGCCTGTGTTTTCCTGCGATTCGGGGTTGTATTTTGAAGATGTCCCGGAGGCGGTCCAGCCCGGGGTACATGTGCGTACGGTGAATGGTGTGTATCTGACGGATGAGCAGATGCTGGAGCACTATATCGGACTGGTCAGACACTATGGAAGGCTTACGGCAAAATACCGTAACGCCATCTGCTATGTGCAGGATGAGGAACATGTATATGAGGCGATGGAGCCTGACATGGAAAGTGAGAAATTCTGGCTGACGGATGTACCACACAGCAGCATCCGCAGAGAGGGGTTTCCGCTGGACAGCATTTCTCTGGACCCCGGAACCGGAAATTATTTCTATGACCTGCCTGAGACAGCGGTGGATCAGGTGGCGGTAGAGGAAGGTTTTCTTACTTTTTTCCGGAGAATCTTACAGGCGGGAACGGTGAATATAAGCGGCAGCAGACAGTGAAATAACAAGTGTGCAGAGCGCCCCGCGGCGCCCGGATAGGAGAATATATGGCAGTAGAGAGTATAACGGAAACAGCAATGACCTGGGGAACCGTAAGCGGTGCAAGCATGGCGGGGATGGTGATATCTCTGCTATTATCCGTGGGCTTACCCATATTTTTAGGTATCTTTATCTATAAGAAGACAAAGGCATGGGTGCCGGCTTTCTTCATCGGTTGTGGTATCTTTGTGGGTTTTGCCATGATCTTAGAGCAGATCTGCCATGCCATCGTGCTGACGGTGACCGGAAGCGTGATCCGGGAAAATATCTGGTTGTATGCGATTTACGGTGGGCTTGCAGCAGCACTTTTTGAGGAGTGTGGCCGGTGGATCGCCATGAAATTCTGCCTGAAAAAACATCTTACCCGGGAAAATGCGTTGATGTACGGCGCCGGACATGGCGGCATTGAAGCTTTTCTGATTCTTGGTATGTCTTCTATGAGCAATCTCCTTACCGCAGCCATGATCAACGGTGGCCTGATGGAGAAGACTATGACGGCATTGGAGCCCGCGCAGCAGGAGGTAACCTACCATCAGCTCTCCGTTCTCTGGACCACACCGGCTTACCAGTTCTACCTCGCACCGGTGGAGCGGATCAGTGCGATCGCTCTGCAGATCGCGTTGTCGATTCTTGTATACAGTGCGGTGAAGACAGGCAGAAAGCTGCATCTGGCAGCAGCCTTCGGACTGCATTTCGCAGTGGACTTTTTGACTGTGGTGTGTGCCTCCACGATTCCTACATGGGCATTGGAGCTGGGACTGTTATTGGTGGTTGCAGTGATCTGTGTAGCAGTATACAAATTGGTATATGTACAGATGGCAGAGAAAAAGGCCTGACGGAGACAGAAGCCTGCAGATAAGAAGGAATGGATTAAAAAAAGGCGAACGTGTCATGAGTCATAAAATATGATATAAAAGATATGAGGCAACGAACAATGAAGATCAACAGAGAAAAAGCATTGGCAGCATTTCAGGAATACACGGACCGTTATGACAGTAGCCGGGACATGATCCGCCTGAAAATAGAACACACCTACCGGGTCTGCGGATTGTGCCAACAGATCGCCAGATCCCTTGAACTTCCGGAGGAAGAGGTGGATATTGCGTGGCTGACCGGACTGCTCCATGATGTGGGACGGTTTGAGCAGCAGCGGGTATATGGAACCTTTACTGATGCGGATTCCATTGATCATGCGAAATACGGAGCAAGAATTTTATTTGGTAAGGTCTGGGAAGAGAAACACGGACTTGCTTCCGGAAGCGAAGAAAGCCTGCCCGAGGAAGTTCAGGCAGACGCCGGAATCAGTATCCGGGATTTCGTGGAAGATGCTTGCTGCGATGAACTTCTGTGGACAGCGGTATTTTATCACAGCGCCTACCGGATTCCGGAGGGACTGGAGGAACGGACGGCTATGTTCTGCCATATTTTACGGGATGCGGATAAGATCGATATCTTGAAGGTCAATGTAGAATTCCCGCTGGAGGAGATCTACAATGTGGACACCGAGGTATTATATCAGGAGGAAGTGACCCCGGAAGTGTTGCAGAGCTTTGATGAGGAGCACGCTGTACTGCGTTCCCTGAAGAAAACAGCGGTGGATAATGTGGTGGGACATATTTCCCTGGTGTACGAGCTGGTCTATCCCGAGAGCTGCCGTATTGTGAAAAGACAGGGGTACTTGGATCGGCTGATGAATTTTGAGTCGAAAAATCCTCATACGAGAAAACAGTTCGAGCATATCAGAAAGCGCATGAGAGAATATCTTGCAGAAATATAGAGAAGAATATTAGGAGGCTGGCATTATTGCCAGCCTCCGTCGATGGTGAGGATCTGACCGGTGAGATAGGCCGGAGCCTGGATCAGCTGGAGGACAAGCTGTCCCACTTCCTCAGGCTGTCCCAGACGGTCTGCGGGGATCTCTTCCCGGAGAGCGTCCATTTCCTCCGGGGAGAAGCAATGATTCATGGCAGTGTCAATAACACCGCAGGAGATGGCGTTGACCTGGATATTGCTGGGCGCCAGTTCCTTTGCCAGAGCTTTGGTGAAACTGTTCACGCCGCCCTTGGAAGCGGAATAAGAAACTTCCATGGAAGCTCCGACGTTTCCCCAGACGGAGGAAATATTGATGATACGTCCACTGTGCTTTTGCAGCATCAGAGGAATTGCCAGACGACTGGTATAGAAACAGGAGCTGAGATTCGTATTTATGACACTCTGCCATTCTTCGATACTCATATCTGTGAGCAGGCCGATGTAGGAGATTCCGGCATTATTGACTAAAACATCCAGATGATCCAGGGAAGCAAATATTTTTTCAATCGCAGAGGGATCCGCTGCATCCGCTGCCAAAGCAGTACAGTGGACGCCGTATTTTTCTTCTAAAGAGGAAGCTACGTTCTGAAGCCTTTCGAGTGTGTGACTGCAGGTGAGGATCAGGTCGTACCCGGCACCTGCCAGAGTTTCCGCAATGGCTCTGCCGATACCGCGGGAGGCACCGGTGACAAGAGCAAGCGGTGTGTTCTTTATTGTATTCATGTAAAGTATCCTTTCTGAATTCTACGGCAACCTTTGGAGATAAAACAGTGCCGAATGCAAAAAACCTGTAAAACGAGTGTAGCACAGATGGGCTTGCTTTTCCATAGGGGAACTGCTACACTGGACAAAAGGAGAGAAAATTATGTACGATTTGATCATTATCGGTTCCGGTCCTGCGGGGCTGTCCGCAGCAGTCTACGGAAAGCGTGCGGGGCTGAACCTACTTATTATAGAAGAAAAGCCCATGAGCGGCGGACAGATTCTCAATACCTATGAAGTGGATAACTATCTCGGACTTCCCGGGATCAGTGGCTTCGATATGGGGATGACTTTCAGACAGCATGCTGAGAAGCTGGGAGCGGAATTTTTAGAAGCCACGGTACACAGTGTGGAAGAACGTGGCGATTACAAATGCGTCTACGCGGGAGATCAGGAACTGGAGACCCGTACGGTGATTTTTGCCACCGGTGCGGAGCATGCGAAGCTTGGTGTGCCCGGTGAGGAAAAATTAAACGGCATGGGTGTGTCCTACTGTGCTACCTGCGACGGAGCCTTTTTCCGGGGCAGAACGGTGGCTGTGGTCGGCGGCGGAGACGTGGCGCTGGAGGATGCCATCTACCTGGCGAGAACCTGTGAAAAGGTGTATCTGATCCACAGAAGAGACAGTCTGCGGGGGGCCATGGTATTGCAGGAGGAATTAAAGAGCCTTCCCAACGTGGAGATCCTTTATGACCATGTGGTCACGGAGATCTGCGGTGAGGATATGGTGGAAAAGCTGCGCATCAAAAACGTGAAGACGGAAAGAGAGAAGGAGCTGGAAGCAGCGGGAATCTTCATCGCCGTTGGTATCCATCCCAACACGGAATTACTGCAGAGCCTGGTGACAGTCGGTGAGGATGGTTATATTCCGGCAGGTGAGACCGGAGAGACTGACAGAGCAGGTATCTATGTGGCGGGTGACATCCGCAGGAAGCCTCTGCGCCAGGTTATAACGGCAGTGGCGGACGGTGCTAATGCCGCGGTCAGCGCCGGGAACTATTGCAACCGTTTTCGTAAACAGTCATAGATTAGTAATAGATTCATTAAGAAATTTGAAAGAAAATCGAAAAATATTTAAAGAAAAGAGTCACCCATGTGGTGGCTCTTTTTACATGAAAATTCTGCAAACCCGCATGAAATGGGGATTTTTGGAAAAATTGACAATTAATTTACTATATTGACAAAAGGAAGGCTGCGTGATATATTTGTTAACAGATGTAACAAATTCGTAACAAATCATTTGGAAATGTAAAGCAGTAAGTTAAGAAAACAAGATAGCTCCAAGAGTTTCAGGAGGATAGAATGGCTCATAAATCTGTAAAAATTACCGTGTGCACCATGGCAGCGGTTATGGCTTTTTCCGGAATGAATATCACCGCAGATGCAGCAGCGTCTTCATCGGTACTTCCCAGCGGTGGTATTGAACTGACTCTGGCAAAGGGGAATAAGTTAGAGAGTCTGTCCGCAGGTACGAACAATACCAAACAGATTGAAAGTATTATTGAAACCGTACTCCGTGATGATCAGATGGATACCACCCCGGAAGCATCTGAGGAAGAATCTTTTAAGAATCTGGTCATTGCACAGGTAAATGATTATGTAAATGTAAGAAGCATGCCCAGTGAGCAGGGCGAGATCGTCGGTAAGCTGTATGACGATTCCGTAGGTCTCTTCATCTCCGAAGAGAACGGCTGGTATCAGATATCTTCCGGTTCCGTAACCGGTTATGTAAAGGCCGAGTACTGTGTGACCGGCGATGAAGCAGTAGAGCTTGCCAAAAAGGTAGGTACAAGACTGGCAACTGTTAACACCACAACCTTAAAAGTACGTACAGAACCTTCCTTAGAGGCTTCTGTATTAGGTCTGGTTCCCTTAGAGGATGACCTGGTAGTATCCGATGAGACCGATGGCTGGGTACAGGTAGATACCGAGGAAGGTCTCGGATGGGTCTCCACAGAATTTGTTTCTCTTCATACAGAGTTCGTTGAAGCAGAATCCAAGGAGGAAGAAGCAAAGCGTCTGGCTAAGGAGAAGCAAGAGAGAGAAAAAGCCCGTGCTGCAGCTGCAGCGAAGGCAGCGGGAAGCAGTAAGAGTTCTTCGGCTAGTGCCCCTGCAGTTACTTATGCAGCCAGCGGAGACAGCGAGATGGGTACTGCAGTTGCCGACTACGCATTGCAGTTCGTTGGTAATCCTTACGTATATGGCGGATCCAGCCTGACAAACGGTACCGATTGTTCCGGATTTGTAATGAGTGTATATGCGAACTTCGGTGTAAGCCTTCCTCATTCCTCTTCCGCAGACCGCAGCCAGGGCGCAGCAGTTGATGGACTGGCTAATGCACAGGCAGGAGACCTGATCTGTTACTCCGGTCATGTGGCGCTGTATATCGGTAACGGTCAGATTGTTCATGCATCTACCGCCAAGACCGGTATCATCGTTTCTAATGCCGATTACAAGAAGGTACTGGCAGTTCGGAGAATCTTCTAATCTAATGATATAACCATAAAAGGCACTGTGTGAAAATACACAGTGCCTTTTATGGTTGTGCGCCAGGGCCAGCTCTGACGGGTGAAAAGGTATGGAGTTGTACAATGAATTGTGCAATTTGTCAAAATATTATTATGCGACGAAAAAGGGATTGACAAAACAAAACTATACAAAGTATACAAAAAAACAAGCAGAAACGTAATAACGACAAAATAACAGCAAAAATACATAGAAAGTTATCCACAAGGGAAAAGCCCTAAAATAGGATAAAAGTTACTTATACACCAAGTTATACACATTATCCACAGGAAAAATCACATTCCCGAAGCAAGGAATTTACGAAAAAACAGGAACGAATGTTTTGTGAAGATGTAATAAAAATCGGAAAATGACGCGATTTGTCGATTTTAAAGTTGACATACAGGATGTCAAAAACAAGTAAAAAACTCTTCAAATTGTTGCAAAACGTTGTGCTATTATGCTATAATGACTATACAATAAATGCAAGGGTTGCTATTGTGATCTTTGTAAATAAATACTTGGAAGGGATGATCAGCATGAAGTTTATTATTGTTGGCAGAAACATCGAAGTTACACCAGGATTAAGAGCAGCAGTGGAGGAAAAGATCGGCAAGCTGGACAAGTATTTCAATCCCGATACAGAAGTACATGTAACATTAAGCGTTGAAAAGGATCGTCAGAAAATTGAAGTAACCATTCCGGTTAAGGGAAGCATTATCCGTTCGGAGCAGGTAAGCAACGATATGTATGTATCTATTGATCTGGTAGAAGAGATCATTGAGAGACAGCTGAAAAAATATAAGAACAAGATCGTTGACAAACAGCAGGCGGTTGCTTCCTTCAGCAAAGCCTATGTAGAGAATGACTATACGGATGATGAGGAGATCAAAATCGTTCGTACCAAGAAGTTTGACATTAAGCCTATGTATCCTGAGGATGCCTGCATCCAGATGGAACTGTTGGGACACAGCTTCTTCGTATTCTGTAATGCAGAGACTGATCAGGTGAACGTAGTTTATAAGAGAAAAGGCGACACCTACGGACTGATCGAGCCGGAAGTATAAGCCGTAAAAAGGTACAATTAAATAAGCAATGACAGACAGCCTGCCGGACTTACGGCAGGCTGTTTAAAATTGCATCAGTTATTTTGTTATTTTTTTGACAAAATCATTGCAAAACAGATTTCGCTATGTTAAAATAGGAACAGTGAAATGATAAAAAAATAACAATCTAAAAACATTTCAGAAAGCAAACCAAGCAAAACAAAAAAATGGAGGACAAACAAATGGCAAAGAAAGTTGTATTAGCAGGCGCTTGCCGTACCGCAATCGGTACTATGGGCGGAACCTTAAGCACAACTCCTGCACCGGAGCTGGGCGCTATCGTGATCAAGGAGGCTCTGAAGAGAGCAGGCGTTGCTCCCGAAGCAGTTGACCAGGTATATATGGGATGCGTTATCCAGGCAGGTCAGGGACAGAACGTAGCACGTCAGGCTGCTATCAAGGCAGGACTTCCCATTGAAGTTCCCGCAGTTACCATGAATGTGGTATGTGGTTCCGGTCTGAATTGTGTGAACCAGGCTGCACAGATGATCATGGCAGGCGACGCTGACATCGTAGTAGCAGGTGGTATGGAGAACATGTCTATGGCTCCTTACGCAATTCCTCAGGGACGTTACGGTTATCGTATGGGTAACGCAACCATGGTAGATACCATGATCAAAGATGCACTTTGGGACGCTTTCAATGATTATCATATGATTAAGACCGCAGACAATATCTGCGAAGAGTGGGGACTTACCCGTGAAGAACTCGACGAGTTCGCATTAAAGAGCCAGTTAAAGGCAGAAGAAGCTCAGAAGAACGGTGCTTTCAAGGCAGAGATCGTTCCCGTGGAAGTTAAGAAGAAGAAAGAGACCATCATCTTCGATACAGATGAAGGTCCTCGTCATGGTTCTACCATCGAAGGTCTGGCTAAGCTTCGTGCCATCAATCCCGGTGGATTCGTTACCGCAGGTAACGCTTCCGGTATCAACGATGGTGCAGCAGCTGTCGTTGTAATGAGCGAGGAGAAGGCTAAGGAGCTGGGTGTTAAGCCTATGGCTACTTTCGTAGCAGGTGCTCTTGCAGGCGTTCGCCCTGAGGTTATGGGTATCGGTCCTGTGGCTTCTACCAAGAAGGTAATGGCTAAGACCGGTATGAAGATCGAAGACTTCGATATCATCGAGGCTAACGAAGCATTCGCAGCTCAGTCCGTAGCAGTTGGTAAGGAACTGGGTATTGATGTAGATAAGCAGCTGAACCCCAACGGCGGTGCTATTGCTCTGGGTCATCCCGTAGGAGCTTCCGGATGCCGTATCCTGGTGACTCTGCTGCATGAGATGCAGGCAAGAGGTGCCAAGACCGGTCTGGCTACTCTGTGCATCGGCGGAGGCATGGGCTGCTCCACCATCGTTAAGATCGAGGATTAATTTTATAAATATTCGCTGGGGCGGTAGAATCTCTATCGCCTTAGTGTGGTTTTGAAAACACGAATAGAAATGTGAAATGAGGTAAAAACATGGATTACATTTTGTATGAGCAGAATGGCAATGTGGCAACCATCACCATTAACCGTGAGAAAGCGCTGAACGCACTGAATTCTCAGGTGCTGGATGAACTGAACGCTACATTGGATGCAGTAGATCTGTCAACGGTTCGCTGCCTGGTGATCACCGGTGCAGGTGCCAAGTCCTTCGTGGCAGGTGCAGATATCGGAGAGATGAGCAGCCTGACCAAGGCTGAAGGCGAAGCATTCGGCAAGAAGGGTAACGATGTGTTCCGCAAGATCGAGACTTTCCCCATTCCCGTGATCGCAGCTGTCAACGGCTTCGCTCTGGGTGGTGGTTGTGAGATCTCCATGAGCTGTGACATCAGAATCTGTTCCGATAACGCAGTATTCGGACAGCCTGAAGCAGGACTGGGAATCACTCCCGGCTTCGGTGGAACCCAGAGACTGGCTCGTCTGGTAGGTGCAGGTATGGCAAAGCAGATGATCTACACTGCACGAAATATCAAGGCAGCAGACGCTTACAGAATCGGTCTGGTAAATGAAGTATACAGCGCCGAGGTAGATGCTGACGGCAACGTAGTAAAGAGCGCACAGGAAGTAATGCTGGCAGCAGCACAGAAGATGGCAGCAACCATCGCCAAGAACGCTCCTATCGCTGTACGCAACTGCAAGAAGGCTATTAATGATGGCCTGGATGCAGATATGGATCAGGCAGTAGTCATTGAAGAGAAGCTGTTCGGAGACTGCTTCGAGACAGAAGATCAGAAGTATGGCATGGCTTTCTTCCTTGACAAGAACAAGGAAAAAGTAAAAGAGCCTTTCCAGAATAAATAGTTATAATAGTTTTTCAAATAATGATAGAATGTATAGAAAACAGGAGGATTTACCATGAAAGTAGGTATTATCGGTGCAGGTACCATGGGACAGGGCATTGCAAAGGCATTTGCTCAGGTAGACGGATATGAAGTAGCTCTCTGCGATATCAAGCAGGAATGGGCTGAAGGCGGCAAAGCAAAGATCGTTAAAGGCTATGCAAGACTGGTAGAAAAAGGAAAAATGACTCAGGAAGCAGTTGACGCTATCGTAGCTAAGATCACTCCGGGTCTGAAGGAAGACCTGTGTGCAGACTGCGATCTGATCGTAGAAGCTGCATTCGAGAATATGGAAGTTAAGAAGACCACCTTCGGTGAGCTGGACAAGATCTGCAAGCCTGAGTGTGTATTCGCTTCCAACACATCCAGCCTTTCCATTACCGAGATCGGCAATGGACTGACCCGTCCTATGATCGGTATGCACTTCTTCAATCCCGCAGACCGCATGAAGCTGGTAGAGGTAATTGCAGGTGTGAATACTCCCGCAGAGACCGTGGATACCATCAAGAAGATCGCTGAAGAGATCGGCAAGACTCCCGTACAGGTGAACGAGGCAGCAGGCTTTGTAGTTAACCGTATCCTGATCCCTATGATCAACGAAGCAGCTTTCATCAAGATGGAAGGTGTATCCGATATCGCAGGTATTGATGCTGCTATGAAGCTGGGTGCTAATCATCCCATGGGACCCCTGGAGCTGGGTGACTTCGTAGGTCTGGATATCTGCCTTGCTATCATGGATGTTCTCTACAAAGAGACCGGTGACAGCAAGTATCGTGCATGTCCTCTGATCCGTAAGATGGTACGTGGCGGTAACCTTGGTGTGAAGACCGGCAAGGGCTTCTATGTATACAATGCAGACCGCACCAAGACTCCTGTGGATGCACAGTAAAGTATAAACAATTCGTAGGCATCAAAGTCGGGGTTTTTAACCCCGACATCATGATAATTACAACCAAGTATAAATAACAATGGAGGATTAACATCATGGATTTTACATTATCCAAAGAGCATGAGATGGCGAGACAGCTGTTCAAAGAGTTCGCCGAGAACGAAGTAAAACCTCTTGCACAGGAAGTTGACGAGACCGAAACCTTCCCCAGAGAGACCGTTGAGAAGATGGCTAAGTACGGCTTCATGGGAATTCCCGTTCCCAAGGAGTATGGCGGACAGGGCTGTGATACTCTGACCTACGCTATGTGCGTAGAGGAGCTTTCCAAGGTTTGCGCAACAACTGGCGTTATCGTTTCCGCACATACCTCTCTGTGTATCGATCCTATCATGACCTTCGGTACCGAAGAGCAGAAGCAGAAATACGTTCCTGATCTGGCAAGCGGCCGCAAGATCGGTGCTTTCGGTCTGACCGAGCCCGGTGCAGGTACCGATGCTCAGGGTCAGCAGACCAAGGCTGTATTAGATGGCGATGAGTGGGTCATCAATGGTTCTAAGTGCTTCATCACCAATGGTAAAGAAGCAGATGTATATATCGTGATCGCAGTTACCGGTATCGTAGAGAAGAGAGGTAGAAAGATGAAAGAGATCTCTTCCTTTATCGTTGAGAAGGGAACTCCCGGATTTACCTTCGGTACCAAGGAAAAGAAGATGGGTATCAAGGGTTCTTCCACTTACGAGCTGATCTTCACCGACTGCCGTATCCCTAAGGAGAACATGCTGGGCAAGCAGGGCGCAGGCTTCAAGATCGCAATGCACACTCTGGATGGCGGACGTATCGGTATTGCTTCCCAGGCACTGGGTATTGCAGAGGGCGCTCTGGAGAGAACCGTTGCTTACACCAAGGAGAGAAAGCAGTTCGGAAAGTCTATTTCCGGATTCCAGAATACACAGTTCCAGCTGGCTGATATGGCTACCAAGGTTGAGGCTGCCAAGATGCTGGTATACAAGGCTGCACGCAAGAAAGATGAGTATAAGACCAATCCTAAGATCTCTTACTCCGTAGAAGCTGCTATGGCTAAGCTGTATGCTGCCGAGGTTGCTATGGAAGTTACTACCAAGGCTGTCCAGCTCCACGGTGGTTATGGTTATATCAGAGAGTACGAAGTAGAGCGTATGATGCGTGACGCTAAGATCACTGAAATCTACGAGGGTACTTCTGAAGTTCAGAGAATGGTTATCTCTGCAGATCTGTTGAAGTAAGCGTTGTTGAATGAATAATTAGAAAAGTAAGGAGAAAATACAATGAAGATTGTTGTTTGTATTAAGCAGGTGCCCGATACCAAGGGCGGTGTTAAATTCAATCCTGACGGAACTCTTGACAGAGGCGCAATGCTTGCTATCATGAATCCCGATGATAAGGCTGGTCTGGAAGCTGCACTGAAGCTGAAGGATGAGTTCGGCGCAGAAGTTACCGTACTGACCATGGGTCTTCCCAAGGCAGCAGATGCTCTTCGTGAGGCACTGGCTATGGGCGCTGACAATGCAATCCTGGTTACCGACAGAGTACTGGGCGGTGCTGATACCTGGGCTACTTCCACCACCATCGCAGGTGCACTGAGAAATATCGATTATGATCTGATCATTACCGGACGTCAGGCAATCGACGGCGATACCGCACAGGTTGGTCCTCAGATCGCTGAACATCTTGGACTTCCCGTAATCTCTTATGCACAGGACATCAAGGTAGACGGAGACAAGGTGATCGTTCAGAGACAGTATGATGACAGATATCATGTAGTAGAAGCTAAGATGCCCTGCCTGATCACTGCATTATCCGAGCTGAATAAGCCCCGTTACATGACTCCCGGCGGAATCTTCGATGCATGCAAGGCAGAGATCACTACCTGGGGCAGAGCTGATCTGAAAGATGTTGATGACAGCAACCTTGGTCTGAAGGGATCTCCTACCAAGATCGCAAAGGCATCCGATAAGGTTCGTAAGGGCGCAGGCGAGAAGATCGTTCCCGATTCCCCCGAAGACGGAGCAGCTTACATTGTTGCTAAATTTAAAGAAAAGCACATCATCTAATATAGGAGGCAAACCATGGTAACCAATAATATTGAAGAATACAAGGGTGTATATGTGTTCGCCCAGCAGGTAGACAATGAGATCAGTGGTATCGCATTGGAACTGCTCGGCAAAGGTAAAGAGCTGGCTGCAAAGCTGGAGACCGAGGTAACCGCGGTTCTGATCGGTTATAACGTAAAAGGACTGGCTGACAAGCTGGCTGAGTATGGTGCAGATAAGGTGATCCTCGTAGATGATCCCGAACTGGAGACTTACAGAACTGAGCCTTATGCACATGCGCTGGCATCTGTAATCGAGAAGTATAAGCCTGAGATCGTTCTGGTAGGTGCAACCGCTATCGGACGTGATCTGGGACCTACCGTTTCCGCAAGAGTTCAGACCGGTCTGACTGCAGACTGTACTGTACTGGAAATCGGTGATTTCCCTCTCGTTGCTATCCCCGGACAGGAGCAGAAGCACAACCAGCTGCTGATGACCCGTCCTGCATTCGGTGGTAACACCATTGCTACCATCGCATGTCCTGACAACAGACCGCAGATGGCAACTGTTCGTCCCGGCGTTATGCAGAAGATCGCTCCTATCGCAGGTGCAAAGGCTGTGATCGAGGAGTACAATCCCGGATTTACTCCGAACAACAAATATGTAACCATCAAGGAAGTTGTTAAGGCAGTATCCGATACTGTTGATATCATGGATGCCAAGATCCTGGTATCCGGCGGCCGTGGAGTTGGCAGTGCAGAGAACTTCAAGATCCTGGAGGATCTGGCAGAGGTTCTGGGCGGTACCGTATCCTGCTCCCGTGCTGTTGTAGATAACGGCTGGAAGCCCAAGGATCTGCAGGTTGGACAGACCGGTAAGACCGTTCGTCCCCAGATCTACTTCGCAATCGGTATCTCCGGTGCTATTCAGCACGTAGCAGGTATGGAAGAATCTGATCTTATTGTTGCCATCAACAAAGATGAGACTGCTCCTATCTTCGATGTAGCTGACTACGGTATTGTAGGAGACCTGAACAAGATCGTTCCCGCTCTGACCGAGCAGCTGAAGGCTGCAAAGGCTGAGAAGGCAGCGAACTAATTCCGAAGAATAATATATCAAAACTCCGCCTTGTCCCTCGGCTTGCCCGGGAGCCGGGCGGAGTTTTTTGCGAAAAAGTAATAAAAGATTCTTATCTTGCACGCTTGCGCACGTAAGAATTGCATAGTAAAATAAAATGATACCAGGGTTAACAAGAATGAGAGATGAAAAATTATGGCAAAACAAAAAGAAGTAAAAACCAACGCCATGCGTATTCTAGAATCTTTGAAGATTCCTTATACCCATCACACCTATGAGTGCGAGGAATTCGTGGACGGGCTTCAGATAGCAGACAAGCTGTCCCTGCCCTATGAGCAGGTCTACAAGACGCTGGTCACCGTGGGCAGCAGTAAGAACTATTTTGTATTCGTCATCCCCATCGCGGAGGAACTGGATATGAAAAAAGCAGCGAAATCCGTCGGAGAAAAAAGCGTGGAGATGATCCATGTAAAAGACATCAATGCCATCACCGGCTACATCCGCGGCGGCTGCACAGCCATCGGCATGAAAAAACAGTATGTGACCAGAATTGATGAAAGTGCGAAGACGCAGGAACAAATCTATGTCAGCGGCGGCAGGATCGGGTCTCAGATCCAATTGAAGCCGGACGACCTTGCGAAAGCAGCGAAAGCGGAGTTCGCAGATATTATCAGACACGACAATTAATGCATGAAATGTATCAAAAGAATGCTGAAGATAAAGGAGTACGCATGGAAAACCAGAAAACAATCCTCGATTACGATACCGTAGCACTGGACGAAGCACAGGATGCGGTGATCATCATAGATCAGACCCTGCTTCCGGGCAAGATTGAACTGATCGCATTACATACCGCACAGGAGATGTGGGATGCCATCTATCTGCTGAAGGTCCGGGGAGCACCTGCCATCGGCGTAGCGGCGGCATTGGGCATCTACCTGCTGGCAAACCGCATCGAGACGGAAGACTTCGAGGAGTTTTATCAGAAATTTACAGAATATAAGGAATATCTGGATTCTTCCAGACCCACCGCAGTTAATCTGTCCTGGGCGCTGAAGCGTATGGATGCCGTAGCTGTAAAGGCTGGCAGAGATGAGCACAAGACAGTAGCAAAAGTGAAGGAAATCCTGCATAACGAGGCACTGCAGATTCGGGCGGAAGATGTGGAAGTATGTCGAAAAATCGGAGAATTCGGACTGGAGCTGGTAAAACCGGGAGATGGTATTCTGACCCATTGTAATGCAGGACAACTTGCAACGGTAAAATACGGTACCGCTACGGCACCGATTTATCTCGGGCAGGAGAAGGGCTATCACTTCCATGTATTTGCGGATGAGACCAGACCTCTTTTGCAGGGAGCCAGACTGACAGCATTTGAATTGCATTCCGCAGGTGTGGATGTGACACTGATCTGTGACAATATGTCCGCTTCTGTCATGTCCAAGGGCTGGGTACAGGCAGTATTCGTAGGTTGTGACAGAGTGGCAGCCAACGGCGATACTGCGAACAAGATCGGTACCAGCGTGGTGGCAGCAGTGGCAAAACAGTACGGTGTGCCGGTATACATCTGTGCACCTACTTCCACTATTGATATGGCGACTGCCACCGGTGCAGATATCTGCATCGAGCAGCGTAAGGCGGAAGAGGTTACTGAGATGTGGTATAAGGAACGCATGGCTCCGGAGGGTGTAAAGGTCTACAATCCGGCATTCGATGTGACGGATCATGAACTGATTGCCGGTATTGTAACGGAGTACGGTGTAGCGAGAGCACCTTACACGGAGAGCCTGAAGGAGATTATGGATCGCAAGGCACAGAGAGGCTGATGGTGAAGATATGAGGCAGAATGTAAGTCTTGCGGAGATCTCCGACGGTCATTTATACAAAGCGAATGATATGGTAAAGGCAGACTGCGGTGGCTGTGAAGGATGTTCGCAGTGCTGTCGCGGCATGGGAAGCTCCATCATTTTAGATCCCTATGATGTCTATCGGCTGACTACGGGAATTGGAAAAAGTATGCAGGAGCTATTAGCAGCGTCGGTGGAGCTCAACGTGGTGGACGGTGTGATCTTACCGAATCTGAAAATGCAGGGAACCGGGGAAGCCTGTGCATATCTGGATGCGGCGGGACGATGCAGCATTCACCCGTACCGCCCCGGAATCTGTCGCTTATTTCCTTTGGGAAGACATTATGAGAACGGGGGACTGTTTTATTTTCTCCAGACCGGAGAATGTGCGAAGGAGAACCGCAGTAAGGTGAAGGTCAGCAAGTGGATCGATACACCGGAATTGAAGAGAAATGAGCAATTCAAGCTGCAATGGCATGATCTGTTATCTGCCATGACAGATAGAGTTGCAGGAGAAGACGAAGGGAAACAGCGGGAGGAAAATCTGCTGTTGTTACGTCTGTTTTACTTATTGCCGTATGAGGGGACAACAGATTTTTATTCACAGTTTACGGAAAGGATGGAACATTGGAATGAACAAATCGGATAAGTTAAATAAGCTTCCCATCGAAAAACGGTTACTGAGTGTATTCCGCAGAATTTCTTTATTATTAAGTACGACAGGTGTTATTGCCTGTATTGCCATGGGAATCGTCAGCTACCAGTATTCTTATGCGCTGCGCCATTACGGTTTCGCACAGGGTGACATCGGTAAGGCGATGATCGTCATCGCAGAGATGCGGAGTGAGACCCGTGCTGCCATCGGCTATGATGACGATACTCTGATCGCCAAAGCAAAAAAAGCCCATGACCTGACGGCGGAACAGCTGGATACCTATATCAGTGCCCTGGAAGATGATATGATCACGGATGAGGGAAGAGCCACTTACCAACAGATCAAGGACGGCGTAGCTTCTTACCTGCAGATCGAGGCCCAGATACTGGAACTGGGTACATCTTCCGATCCCGCTAAGCGGCTGCAGGCACAGCAGATGGCAGGCGACCAGATGGATCCCGTGTTCCAGCAGGTATATGCAGATATGACGAGCCTGTTGGACAGCAGTGTAACGAACGGAAATGCCATGGAAGCCAAGCTGAATGTCTTCCGTGTGGTTATTTTTATCGTAATCCTTCTGATCATCGGAGTAGGCTTTGCAGGATCTGAAAAGACGGGAAAAAGAATTGCCAGAGGAATCGCCGGACCGCTGAAAGCACTGGCAGACAGACTGGATGGCTTCGCAGCAGGTGATCTGACATCTGATTTCCCCGAAGTGAAGACAGAGGATGAAATGGCAGTGATGAACCGTGCGGCTACAGCAATGGCGACAAACCTCAGGATGATCATTGAGGATATCAACCAGGCATTAAATGCTATGGCAAACGGCGACTGGACAGTGAAGTTCCGTTATCCCGATCTCTATGTGGGCGATCTGGATGAACTGAAAGAAGCGCTGAGAGATATTAAGTATAAGATGAATGAAGCACTGTACAATGTTAATGAAGTATCCGGACAGGTATCCATGGGTGCCGGAAGTCTGGCAGATGCAGCACAGTCTCTGGCTGAGGGTGCAACCGAACAGGCAGGCGCCGTAGAGCAGCTGCAGGCGACGATTAGCAATATTACTTCTATGGTAGACAATACTGCAGAGCATACGAAGAATTCCAGCAGACAGGCACAGGAATACTCCGCTAAGGCGGATGAAGGCCGTACCGAGATGAATCATCTGATGGAAATTATGGGCCGGATCAACGAGACTTCCGAGAAGATCAGCAACATCATCGGCGAGATCGAAGATATTGCCAGCCAGACCAATCTGCTGTCCCTGAATGCTTCGATCGAAGCAGCCAGAGCCGGAGAAGCAGGCAGAGGCTTTGCTGTTGTGGCAGACCAGATAGGCAAGCTGGCAGAGCAGAGTGCCCAGTCCGCAGTCAATACCAGAAATCTGATCGGCGGTACGCTGGAGGAGATCCATGCCGGCAATGAAGCTGTGGACCATGCATCCCAGACCTTAAGCACTATCGTGGATGGTGTCCGCAAGATCGCACAGGATTCCGAGGAACTGACCCAGATCGCAGCTACCCAGGCGGATGCCATGAATCAGGCGGAGAGCGGTGTGAACCAGATCTCCGAGATCGTACAGTCCAATTCGGCGGCAGCAGAAGAGCTGTCTGCTACCAGTGAGGAACTTTTGGCTCAGTCTGAGAATATGACCAATCTCGTAAAACAGTTCAAACTGATCGATGAAGAGAAGATTCAGGCGAGAAAAAAGGAGGTTAAGCATGCCGGTATTTGATTTCAGCAGTACACCGGAAAATGAAAAGAAACAGGATCCTATATGCACCTATACAACGTTTTCTTCTAATGAGGGATCAGCCTCTGCGGAGAAACCGATTTTGATTCTGGATAACAGCAGTGAAAAATGGAAACATCATGCCGTGGGTGTATTCGGTAATCAGAGCAAACGGACCAATTTTGAATTTAAAGAGGAAGGCAGCAGCGCTTATGCCGATATTTTGCAGATTGATGCCCGTTTTGTCAGTCTGATCCGCTGGCTTGGTGAGAACCACATTAACGTGCGTCTCTCCGGAGAAAACAGAAGTGACGGCTATGCGGTATACAAGATCCGTGAGACCGCATTCGGCGGCGGTACCAAGCTGTCGGCGGAGGATGGATTCTTACAATTCATGATGGAGAGGCTGTTTTTAAGCAGTGCTCCCGCGGAAGAAGAACAGGGCGAGGACGAAGGGGAAGACGGCGATGATATGAAGCTTACCAGTCTTCAGAGTATCTCCGATTTCATGACCTGTGCCGGAAAGACCATGCCGGAAAATATCCGCCTGTGGGCGAGAAGAAACCTGGCAGTGGCAAGATCCCACGAGGTATCTCCCGAGGAGAGAAGGCATGCCCAGAGAGCATTGTCCATCATGATGAACATTCAGTGGAAGGGCAATTATTTTGAGGCTATTGATCCCGTGGAAGCCAGACGGATCCTGGATGAGGAATTGTACGGCATGGAGAGGGTCAAACAGCGTATCATGGAGACCATTATCCAGATCAACCGTACCCACACTTTACCGGCCTATGGTCTGCTTCTGGTGGGACCGGCGGGAACCGGTAAATCCCAGATTGCTTATGCGGTGGCAAGGATTTTAAAGCTTCCCTGGACTACACTGGATATGAGTTCCATCAACGATCCGGAGCAGCTGACCGGAAGCTCCAGAATCTACGCCAATGCCAAACCCGGTATCATCATGGAAGCTTTTTCCATGGCTGGCGAGTCCAATCTGGTATTTATCATCAACGAGCTGGACAAAGCAGCCAGCGGCAAAGGTAACGGCAATCCGGCGGATGTACTGCTTACCTTGCTGGATAATCTGGGATTCACGGACAACTATATGGAATGTACTGTGCCCACATTCGGTGTTTATCCGATTGCCACGGCTAACGATAAGGATCAGATCAGTGCCCCGTTAATGTCACGTTTTGCAGTGATCGATATTCCGGATTATACACCGGAGGAGAAGAAGATCATTTTCTCCAGATTCGCATTGCCAAAGGTACTGAAACGCATCGGACTGCAGGCAAACGAGTGCACTATCACCGAAGAGGGACTGGAGGCCGTGGTGGAGATCTATTCCAACACCAGCGGTATCCGTGACCTCGAGCAGGCGGCGGAGCATCTGGCAGCCAACGCGCTGTATCAGATTGAAGTGGACGGATTAACAGAAGTCGTATTTGACGCGGAAAAAGTGAAGAAATTATTTCTGTAAATAAGAGAAGCAGGTAGTCGCAGGACGCGGTTGCCTGCTTTTTGTGCAAAATCGAGGGCTTTTGACCCAGACATCATTATATAAAAGCGGCTAGAGGAGAGGGAACATGACAAAGAAAGTATTAGTGATCACGGATGCACAGAACGAATTCATTACAGGAGCATTGGGCAACAAGGAGTGCGAGGCAGCGGTAAAAAATATCGTTGCTGCAGCCGAAAGAGGGGAATACTATAAAGTGATCATCACCAAGGATACCCATACGGCAGATTATCTGGACACCCAGGAAGGAAAAAGACTGCCTGTGCTGCATGGACAGGAGGGCACAGAAGGGTATAAGATTCATCCGGATATTGTAAAGGCGGTACAGGAACATTATGCACCGGAAAATGTGATCACGGTGAAAAAGCCGACCTTTGGCAGTCCGGAATTCGGAAAGCTATTGAAAACCATCTGGGAAGAGGTGACGGTTGCAGGAGAGGCAGCAGAGGGTGAATATCCCATGGAAGTGGATTTTACCGGGTTCTGCACCGGAATCTGTGTGTTAAGCAATGTGGTCATGGCAAAGGCATTTGTACCGGAAGCAAGAGTGTGTGTTATCGAGAACGCCTGTGCCTGTGTGACCCCGCAGACCCACCGGACTGCCATTGCTGCCATGGGACCGATCCAGGTGGATGTCATTTAGAGAACATATCCTATTTACATAGCTGTGAATCTAAGAGAGAAAGAGGAAAAATCATGATATTACCACAGATCATCAACAGTTTACTGGAAAACGATATGTATAAGTTCTCAATGGGACAGTGCATTTACCACCAGTTCAGCGCTTATAAGACTACCTGGACATTTAAATGCAGGAATACAGATGTACTTTTTACAACGGAGATGGTGGAAGAGATCAAGGCGCAGATCCGGGCGTATTGTGACTTACGTTTTACGGAGGAAGAATTGAATTATCTGGAAAATGTAAAATGGATCAAAGGTTCCTATGTGGATTTCCTGCGCCTGTGGCAGCCCAGATATGAAGATTTCGAGATCGGAACAGATGCAGCCTGCGGTCTGACCATCGAGACGAAAGGCTCCTGGTTAAACACTTCCATGTATGAGATACCGACGCTTGCCATTGTCAACGAAGTATTTTTCCGTATGAATTATGATTATGACAGGCTGTATGCTTCCTTCCGGGAGCGGCTGGTGGATAAGATTCAGAAACTTGTAGATGGAACCTATTGTCTTGGTAATTTCAGTGAATTTGGTCTGCGGCGCCGCCTGTCCGCGGAAGCACAGGAACTGGCGGTGCAGGAGCTGGTGGCGCATAATAAGGACTATAAAGACTCTGCCTGCATCGGTACTTCCAATGTCTATCTGGCAAAAAAATGGAATGTGACACCGGTGGGAACCATGGCGCATGAATGGATCATGTGTACCGGACAGGGCAATCACAAGCACAATCCGGCGTATTCCAACTGGTATGCCCTGGATGCCTGGGTGAAGGAGTATGGTGTATTAAACGGCATCGCCCTGACAGACACCATCACCACAGATTGTTTCCTGAAAGATTTTCAGCTGACCTATTCCACCCTGTTTTCCGGAGTGCGGCATGACAGCGGGGATCCCTTTGCCTGGGGCGAGAAGATGATCGCCCATTATGAGACCCTGGGGATCGATCCAAAGCGCAAGACACTATTGTTCAGTGACAGCCTGGATTTCGCGCGGGCGGATAGGCTGCGAAAGACTTTCAAGGACCGTGTGACGGTAGCGTTCGGGATCGGCACTTATATCGCCAACGATACTTGTGAGGAGCCTTTAAATATCGTCATGAAGACGACAGCCTGCAACGGCATGGATGTGGCGAAGATCTCCGATACGCCCGGCAAGGAAATGTGCAAGAACGAGGAGTATGTGGATTACCTTACCAGGTGTATCCGGTGGAGACTGGAGCACGACAGATAGGAGCAGAAAGCAGCCCTTATCGCAGAATCAAATTTGAAATCTGATTCGCGGTTCCTTCGACGGAAGGAATCGTCTGCGGAATGGAGATTAGGATGAGTCAGAGATGAAAAGAGCGAAAGAATATGGAATATGAACATATTGAGCATACTTTTGCACCGGTGTATGATGCAGATTCCAAGGTGCTGATCCTGGGGACACTGCCCTCGGTGAAATCCAGAGAAAATCATTTTTATTATGGGCATAAACAGAACCGTTTCTGGAAAGTTGTGGCGGATCTGTGCGGGGAACCGGTGCCGGAGACTATTGAAGAGAAAAAGGCGATGCTTCTTGCACATCATATAGCCATCTGGGATGTCATTCAGAGCTGCGACATTAAGGGTTCCAGCGACAGCAGTATCCGGAATGTGGAACCGACGGATATCCGACACATGCTTGCGGAATCGAAGATCACGGGAATCTATGCCAATGGGAATAAGGCGGGAGAACTGTACCGGAAGTACCAGCTGCCGATTACAGGAAAGGAAGCCACGGTGCTGCCCTCAACCAGTCCTGCGAATGCGGCATGGTCCCTGCAAAAATTATGTGAAGCCTGGCGAAATACCATTGACATAACTAACAAAATTTCATATGATAATATAAATGATACATGAAGTACCAAAAACATACGGGTAAAAGGGGATTATAACATAGAACAGGCCGCACGTCTTTTATGGATGTGCGGTCTGTGTTATAATAAGGAAATAGATGACACAAAGTGAACGGAAGAAAGAGGAAAATACATGGAAGAAAAGTGGTTTCTGCTGGGAGACATCCACGGAGATGCAAGACCTATTCAGAGATTTTATGAACGGAATAAAGACATACTCTCACTGGATGCGGAGCAGAATCACATCATTTTGCTGGGGGATGTCGGTGCTAATTTTCAACTGCATGGACAGAGAGACGATTTTTTCAAAAAAAAGATGTCAAAATATCCCTTCACCTATATCTGCCTGCGGGGCAACCATGAGGAGAGAGCGAAGAATATGATGGATCTGCGTCCCGCGGAGTGGGAGATCCGCCAAAAGTACGGAGGAGAGATCTACGTGGAGGAGGCCTATCCGCAGTTGGAATATCTGTCCGACATCCCGGCGGTCTATAATCTCTGCGGTTATAAGACCCTGTCCCTGCCGGGGGCGTACAGTATCGACAAATGGTACCGTCTGCTCCACGGCTGGCCGTGGTTTCCGGAGGAACAGTTGTCCGAAGAGGAGATGGAGATTGGAAGGAAATTGAAGGCTGCGAAGCAGCCCTTTGACCTCGTTATCTCTCACACCTGTCCGCTCATTTACGAGCCTACGGATCTGCTCCTGCAGGGAATCGACCAGACTATGGTGGACAAGACCATGGAACGCTACCTGGGTGAGATTGAAAGGGACCTGGACTATAAGAGATGGGCTTTCGGACATTATCATGCGGACCGGATGTATCCCTGGAATGACGGCAAACAGGTCATGATGCTTTTCAATGAGCATGCGGTGGAGCTTAAGAGATTTATGGAGATGAAGGAAGGGGAAGAGGTGTTTTTGGGTTGAAATTTGTGAAACAAAATGAGAAAATGATTTGAAAAGAAACAACCGAGCACTAAAATGGAGAGAGCAAAAGAATGCAGATTACTTTGTTTGATCATATTGCCGGAGCATATTACGGCGATATGAGAATGGATGACCGCATAGTAGAACAAATAGCGGACCATACGGAAGAAACATGGCAACCGGATCGCAGAGATGAGGAAAGAGGCAGTAATACCAGGCAGGGAAAAGTTGCCGAAGAAATTGTGGAACAATTTTTTACTCATTTTTTTGAAAACAAAATAGCCATGAAATCCTATGACGACATCAGAAATGATGATTTTGAAAAACATGCTCCTTTTGATTTCCTGATTTGGAAAAAAGGAACTATAGATATCGAGCCTATCGTGTCATCCATACAAAGAGACATTGATAACACACCAAATAAATTTGTACGTCTGAGTGAATATACAAGAAGACTGTGCAAGGATGCAAATGTAAAGATAGCAGAGGTGAAATCTACTCAGATACGGGAGGATTTAAAAAGAGATTCGGGTTTTAATGGTAATTATGAAGATGGCAACGCAGTTCGGAAACTTATAAATGAAATAAAAAGTAAGGACGACATTTTTTGTTATCCATATTTTACAAGGAGTGTTTCTTCCAAAGATTATTCTATGGAAGATTACTGTCAGCTCGCAAAACAGCAGGAAAATTCTTTGAATTCTTTTACAGGGGAAAAATTAAGAAAAATGGTACTGGATCTGGAAGTGATGCATCAGTGCTGTGATGTCTTCATACGTGTTTACCTAGATTTGACAGCAAAAAGAGGATTTATCATAGGTTGGCTGGGGAAAGAGCACCTGTTAGACTATGAAGTACGGTTAAAACGAATGCCGAAGAAGGGCAAATCTGAAAAAGCCCTATATTTTACCAAAAAGTTATCGGAAGTAGAAGGAATAGATACCATACCGGAACTTTTTGAGGATAGCTTGGAAGTGTATGCAAGTCCATATACGACAACAAATTTTTATCATTGCAAAAAAGACTGTAAATATATTCAGAATGTGAAGCAGGAAGAACTGATAACATTTAAGTCGGAGGAACAGGCGAGACAAGGTGGACGCTACACAAAAAGATGCTGGAATTGTTTTGATAAATGAGGAGACTATGATGGAAAAAGCTAGAATGGAATCCATAGATGGATTCAGAGCAAATATTCAGAAAATGGAAGAATTGTTTCCTACCTGTATAAAAGAAGGGAAAAATGAATCGGGACAAATAATCCGAGGGATAGATATGGAAGCACTGGCACTGTTATTGGGGGATCGGGTGCTGGGAGAAGAAAAATATGAATTTACCTGGGTTGGCAAAAAAGAAGCTGTTATAGAGGCAAATACGCCTATCAGAAAAACATTGCGCCCTGTTGTTGCAGATTCATCTGAGTGGCATACAACACAGAATCTGTATATTGAAGGGGAAAATCTGGATGTTCTTAAGCTGCTGCAGGTTAGTTATTTAAATGCAGTAAAAGTGATCTATATCGATCCGCCTTATAACACAGGTAATGATTTTATCTATTTGGACAAATTCAATACAGAAGCAGATGAGTATGAAAAAGAACTTGGAGCAGTGGACGAAGACGGAAACAGAATGTTTAAGAATCTTGATACCGGTGGAAGATTTCATTCACTTTGGTGCAGTAATATCTACGAAAGATTACTGCTTGCCAGGAATTTACTTACTTCGGCTGGAGTTATTTTCATCAGTATCGATGACAATGAGCAGGAAAATATGAAAAAAATATGTGATGAAATTTTCGGAGAACGAAATTTTATCAATTGCTTTATTTGGAATTGTTCTACTGCTGGTGGAATCCGACCGAAATTTGCCAGCAAGACTCATGAATATATTTATTGTTATGCGAAAGACAAGACACAGGTTCCCATTTTTTATGCACCGTTATCCGGGGACGCAATTAAAATGTATCAGCAGAAGGATGAAAATGGGCAGCTGTATCGGGACAAGGATTTTGTATTTAAAAATAAATCTGCAAATGAAAATCAGAAATACGAGATAGAATGCCCGGACGGTGAAAAAGTTCATCCCAAGGATGGCTACATTTACAGATATGTCAGAGAAAGATTTGAACAGGCATTACAGGAGGGGCTGGTTACTTTTAAGAGAACCACTACAGGACCGTTGGTGGATAGTAACGGTGATCAGGCGCATTGGAATATTTATATTAAAAAATATCTGGGAGATGCTATGGGAGCACCATCTACCCTGATTCCCAAAGATCAGATGAGTATATACAATGTGGGGACACAGTGTGTTCAGGATTTGTTTGATGGTGTCAGAGTTTTTGAAAATGTAAAACCGGTAAATATGATTCAATACTTTATCAATATGATTGTGCGGGATGGAGATACGGTTATGGACTTTTTCTCCGGTTCAGCGACAACGGCACAGGCTGTAATGCAGACTGAGATTGATAAGAATATTCATCTCAAATATATTCTGGTGCAGATTCCCGACAAATGTGAAGAAACAAGCGAAGCATTTAAGGCAGGATATACGACGATCTGTGAAATCGGAAAAGAAAGAATACGAAGAGCCGCCGAAAAAATAAAGAGGGATTATCCGGGGGAACAGTATGACTTTGGTTTCCGGGTGTTTGCACTGGACGATTCCAACATGAATGATGTATATTACAGTCCTGCGGAATATTCGCAGACCATGCTTGCAATGCTGGAAGAAAATGTAAAATCAGACAGAAGCGATCTGGACCTTTTGTTCGGATGCCTGCTTGACTGGGGACAACCGCTCTCATTGCCGTACAGCACGGAGTGCATAGATAGTTATGCGGTGCATGATTATAATCATGGAGAATTAATGGCATGTTTTCAGAAGAATATTCCTGAGCCGGTGATCAGGAAAATTGCTCAAAAGAGACCCAAACGAGTGGTATTCAGAGACAGCAGTTTTTCCGGAAGCCCAGCCAAAATAAATGTCGGTGAAATCTTCAAGTTATTGTCGCCGAGTACGGAGATAAAAGTAATCTAGAGAGGAGAAGTTGATGAAGTTACAATTTAAGCATCAGAAGTTTCAGGAGGATGCTGCGAAAGCTGTAGTAGATGTTTTCGCAGGACAGCCATGCTTAACTTCTTCTTACAAGATGGACAGAGGTGTCGGTGATTACCAGATATCAATGATGAGTAATGGAGATTTTACAGGTTGGGGAAACCAGCCTGTGGTTCCGGAACTGAACGATCAGATGATTTTGGATCATATACGAGCAATTCAAAGAGACAATCAGATCAAACCCTCTGCAAATTTGGAAGGCAAATACAATCTGACCATCGAAATGGAGACCGGTGTTGGGAAGACCTACACATATATCAAAACGATGTATGAACTGAATAAACACTATGGTTGGAGTAAATTTATTATTGTTGTTCCCAGTATTGCCATTCGGGAAGGAGTATATAAAACATTTCAGGTAACGCAGGAACATTTTGCAGAGGAATATGGCAGAAAAATTAAATTTTTTATTTATAATTCTTCCAAACTTACCGAAATTGACAGATTTGCATCGGACAACTCCATAAATGTTATGATCATTAATTCTCAGGCGTTCAATGCTAAAGGCAGGGATGCCCGAAGAATTTATATGAAGCTGGATGAATTCAGATCCAGAAGACCGATTGATATTATTGCAGCAACCCATCCGATTGTGATTATTGATGAACCGCAATCCGTAGAGGGAAAACAAACTAAGAAGAATTTGAAGGAGTTTCATCCATTGATGACACTTCGCTATTCAGCTACGCATAAAAAGGATAGCATTTATAATATGGTTTACCGATTGGATGCGATGGAAGCATATAATAAAAAGTTGGTGAAGAAAATTGCGGTAAAGGGAATTCAGGAGACTGGAACTAACGCAACAGACAGCTATGTTTACCTAGAAGGAATCAATCTGTCTGACGCAGCCCCTACAGCTGTCATACAGTTTCACTCCAGAGGAACTTCTGGTCTCAGGACAGTATCTAAAAGTGTCGGAATCGGTTTGAATTTGTACAAAGCATCTGGAAAACTGGAAGAGTATCATAATAATTTTATTGTAAAAAATATTGACGGAAGAGACGATTCCGTTGAATTCCTTAATGGAATCAAACTATATGCCGGAGATGTAATTGGCAGAGTCAGCGAGGAACAGTTCAGAAGGATTCAGATTCGGGAAACTATTCTTTCACATATTGAAAGGGAACGACAGCTATTTTATAAAGGAATCAAAGTACTATCGCTTTTTTTTATTGATGAGGTAGAACATTACAGAAAATATGATGAGAGCGGCAGACCGCAGAACGGTATTTTTGCGGATATGTTTGAGCAGGAGTATGCGGACGTTGTTAAAAATCTTCAACTGGGAGATGGGGAGAGAGAATATGCAAGATACCTTCAGAGTATCCGCGCTGAGAAAACCCATGCCGGCTATTTTTCCATTGATAGAAAAGGACATATGATCAACAGTAAGTTGGGACGTGCCAGTGCAATATCGGACGATGCGGATGCATATGATCTGATTATGAAAAATAAGGAACTTCTATTGGAAAGAGATCCGGAAAAATCTCCGGTGAGATTTATTTTTTCTCATTCTGCCTTGAAAGAGGGATGGGACAATCCGAATGTATTTCAGATATGTACATTAAAGCAGAGCAGTAGCGACATTCGCAAGAGGCAGGAAGTAGGTCGCGGCATGCGCCTTTGCGTCAATGAAGATGGCGAACGAATGGATGAAAATGCGCTAAGAGCAGATGTGCATAATATTAATGTACTGACGATTATTGCAAGTGAGAGCTATGATCAGTTTGCTAAGGGATTGCAGACAGAAATTGCAGAAGCTGTGGGCGACAGACCCAGACAGGTCACAGCAGATTTATTTAAAAATGCATTAGTGCATGATAAAGATGGCAATGAAGAAATTGTAGATGCCTCGATGGCAAGAAGAATTATTTATTATATGACAAGATTGGGGTATTTGGATGAAAATGATCATTTGACAGATATATTTTATAGAGATAAGGAGAATAGCGAGGTTAGTTTTGGAGCAGCATTGGACTCATATCGAAGGGACTTTCTGCTTATTTTAGATCGGATTTATGATGCTGCCAAGATGCAACCTGAAAATGCCAGGAAATATGATGTTGAGCTGCGACTGGATACAGAGAAGCTTACCATGCCGGAATTTAAAAAAATGTGGGAGCAGATTAATACCAGGACGGCATATACCGTGGATTTTGATACGGAGGAACTGATCCGGAAGGCAATTGCCGTACTGAATCTGAAACTGCATGTTCCGAAAATCTTTTTCCGACTGGAATATGGAGTAATGGCAGAGATTCAATCAAAGGAAGAGCTGATTGAGGGTACTGCATTTAAAAAGAAGAAGTCGGGAACCTATGATGAACAATCAATGCCTGTCAATACCGGAGTAAAGTATGATCTCATCGGTAAACTGGTCGATGAAACAGAACTTACCAGAAAAACGATTATTCATATTCTGACAGGAATGAAGGAATCTGTATTTAAACAGTTTCAGGATAATCCGGAAGAGTTTATTATACAGGCAGCGGGAATTATCAATGATGAAAAGGCAGCAGTGATTATAGAGCATATCACATATCATATTTTAGATGACAAGTATGACACGAAGATTCTGGAAAACGCGGTAATAAAAGGAAAACTGGATGATAATGCAATGAAGGCAGACAAACATTTATATGATCATGTGGTATATGATTCTGAAAATGAACGAAGATTTGCCGAGGAGCTGGAAGCATCACAGGAGGTTGCGGTATACGTAAAACTTCCCAGACAGTTTTATATTTCAACGCCTGTTGGAAATTATACACCGGACTGGGCAATTGCATTTAAGAAAGGTACCGTAAAACATATTTATTTTGTCGCCGAGACGAAAGGATCCGCAGACACCGGAGAACTTCGTGAAATCGAGAAGGCGAAGATTCACTGCGCGAAGGAACATTTTAAAGCCATTAGTGGTGAGAATGTAATATACGATGTAGTGGATGATTATCAAAAATTACTGGAGATAGCCCGGGGATAAAGAGGAAGGGAGAAATATGATGATTCAATTAGGCACATTAAAAGAAATCACAGACCTGAGAAGTGTATGGGCACATGAGGCCTTGAACTTTACTCCCTGGGTAGCTGAAAATATTGATTTACTGGCGGATGCTGTTGGTCTCGATATTACAGTTGATGAGACGGAGTCTTCTGTGGGTGATTTCAATGTAGATATTTATGCATCTGAAACGGGAACGGATAGAAAAATCATCATTGAAAATCAATTAGAGGATACAGACCATGATCATCTTGGAAAGTTAATCACTTATGCATCCGGTAAGGGAGCAGATGTGGTTATCTGGGTTGTGAAACATGCCAGGGAAGAACATAAGGCAGCGGTTGAATGGCTTAATAATCATACGGATGATAAAATCGGCTTCTTTTTGTGTGAAATAAAGTTATTGCAAATTGGAAATTCTGAAATTGCTCCATCATTTACAGTGGTGGAAAGACCGAATGACTGGGCAAAGGAGATCAAGAAGACAACAGCAACCAATCCAACCCAACAACAGCGGCTGGAATACTGGCAGGCATTCAACGATTATGCTTTTCAAAATGTACAATTTGCTAAGGCGTTTAATAAGAGAAAACCGACTACCGACCATTGGATGGATTTCAGCATTGGTTCATCGGCTTGCCATATCGGGGTTACACAAGTTCAAAAGAGAAATGTCGTCGGGGTAGAACTATACATAAATGATGATAAGGAACTCTTCAAGAAGTTGCTTGCTCACAAGAATGAAGTGGAAGAGATTATAGGATTTCCTCTCGAATGGAGAGAACTGACGGAGAGAAAGGCAAGTCGTATTATCATAGAAAAAGAAGTAAATTTAGATGACCGGGATGACTGGTCACAACAGTTTGAGTATATTATGGATGCCTGCATGAAAATGAAGGAGGCTTTTAAGAAGTATTTATAGTATTTTTAAATAACAGATAAGGATCGTGCAATAATGCAGGATCCTTTTTGTTTTTTTATTATAAAAATGTACGAAAATTATATAATAAACGTGACAAAGTAATTGATATTTCAAATATATAATATAAATCATATAGGAAATGTCCTATTGAGTTATAAATTTAGAAAAACAGAAATACTTGATTCGCGGATAAAGTCATAAATATTTTGAAATTTTTCAGGCTCGCTTTGCCGGGCTGCAATAATAAGTCCCTGTAGACGAGCTTTTGATTGAATACTTTCTGGATTTTGACGAAAGTATTTCCATTCCTTGATTATATTATAACTTAGTGAATTTTTGATTTTCAAGTTTCCATTAGGTGATATAATAGCACCGGTGATGAGCTTGGGATATCTTTTTGTATAGTATTTTACTTTGCTACGTGATAGTCGATATAAATTTTTAGAGATAATTTTATATATTATTTCCTTTTGGCTATGAGAAATGACATGTTGTGAAGAAAAGGTAATGTCATCAACATATACGGACATTATAATATTATTTTTATTACAAAAATTCTGTAAAGAATCAAACATTTTATGGTTTACCAGATAAGACAATATTTGACTTGCGGGTGATCCCGAGATTAAATGGTTTCGTGTTTTTATTTTCTTTGATATTAAAAATGTATTTACAGATTCAACATTCTTGATATTGCATTTTGACAAGTCTACTGTTAATAAATTAGTTAAAATATTCGCAATATCGGGGGAGGTTTTTAGTGAATCTATAAAGAAGTTATATACAGTATTGCGTGTAATATAAGGGAAAAAAGCACATAAATCAATTTTGAAGACATATTTATTACCACTATGGAGTTTTGCATTTCCTATGTATGATTTCCCCTTTATCCCAGAAAAAATATTATTTGGAACAATGATTTTATTCAATTCATTTTTTATGTGCCATTGAATGATTTTTAGTTCTTCAGAGGGAACTTCAATTAAACGAGGTTTGGGATCTGTTTGTATATATGGAGAAATATGTTTGGAAACATAAGATTGTTTAAAAAATTGCCTGTTGTGAATATGTAATAAACTCAATAAATATTTTTTTGAAGTTAATTTATATAAGTTAGAGTGTATAGGATTAATCATAAATTTCTCTCACTTCAAATTAAATGCTGGTGTTTAGCAATCGCGTACTATGCTGAGTAATGAACGGATAATTTCAGCGCGAGTAGTAGGATCACAAATAGATATAACCAGTGTAAGACAAATAATAGCGATAATGATGCAAATTAAAGATTTGCCATCAAGCGTAATGTTACTAAGTATAGTGACATTTATAGTAACATTTGCTTTATCCGCTTTCTTTTTCATAGATATCACCTCCTTGTTATTATTGGCTCCATATAGGAGTCTCCCTAATCCTCGAATAACAAAGAGATTGCTATAGCGTATATCTATTCTTCTCACACCAGCATATTTCTTCTCCCTATAAGCACTTAGATTCACGTATGATTCAAAAATAGTAAGAATAGTAGCAACTACGGCACTACCTCAGAACAACGCAATACGGACTTAGTACTGTTAGGGGGGACGGGCGACAAGGACTGCGGGATGCAATCGAGCCCTTAAAAATACATATTGACTACTCAATATGTACCATTCGTCTTAGACGAACCAAACGGGAGTAAATCTGCTATTTACACTGGTAATATTATTATACGGTATTGACATTAAAAAATCAATAACAAAAAAAGAACATTTGTTCTTGCTAACAGGACTCTATTGAAAAATAATTTTCTAAGTGATATGATTATTTTGTCGAAAATGCGTATTTACTCTCGGCGTTTTTTAGATTGAGAGATTTTTGATAGAAAACAATAATTGGAGTGAAATAATGCCAGTCACTAAAGAGTTTAAAACGGTAGATGAACAAATAGCAATACTTGATTCTAGACAATTAAAATTCAAGAGCAAGAAGAAAGCAGCAGAATTACTTCGCAAATACAATTATTTTGATTTGATAAACGGATTTGAATCAATGTTGTTGAAGCAGGGCACACCAAATAAAGAATATGAGAATGTCTACTTTGAGGATTTTAAGGATTTATTTTTCTTTGATATGAAATTGAAAAAATATACATTGGCAAAGATTTTTGATGTTGAATCAAGATTAAGAACTTCGATAGCATATAATTTTGCAGAAACATATTGCCAAACCGCTGCGGATACCATGAATTATCTTGATCCAGCATATTATCAAGCTCCTCCAGCTACGGATACAAATTTAACAAATACATTCCAGCATTTTGATTTGTTTAGGACAACACAGTATTGGCCAAATGGTAATATAAGAACAAGAGCTTTTATAGATGATTTAAAACGTGAAAAGGACTATGTAGGACAATATACAGATCCTCCGTTTTGGGTGACAATAAAAGCATTACCACTGGGAAGTTTGTACTATACATTTGTGTTTTTGAATAATACTGTAAAAGAAAAAGTGCTCAGAGATTTTGGCATGGAACTTACTGATTCTGCAGTATTTGAGCAAGCATTATTTATTCTTAAAGAAATGAGAAATCAATGTGCACATTTGGAACTGATCACTCGTTTTAAAATAAAAGGAAAGCCATCATTAAATTATTTTAATGATATTAAAGCAAAGGCAGGATTGGCTCGAGGAGATTTGTTTTATATAGATGTCTTGAAAATATTTAAGCTTTTTTGTGGTATTACTGATATAAAAAGGGAGATAGCTTGGTTTTATTTTCGTCTGATACTGAAGGGAAGAAAGAAGATTGCTGATAAGGCTATATCAAAAATGGGACGAAAAAAGCTGTCTGTATGGATGAAACTTTAAAAAAATTCTTTGGACATATTGCATTTTTATTTATATTGTGTATAATAATAGTACGGTAAAGCTAGCAATGAGAGCTAGTAGCCATGCATTTGGCGTAAAGGCATCTACAGAAATGTAGATGCTTTTATTTTTATAACAACAAGCCTTTGTAGTAACTCTTTCACTTTTACTATCAACTTTACTGCTAACAGGTAGTAACAACTTACAAGGTTCTGCTCTGATTTGTTACATTCTGCAATTTCAGAGCATTCGATAAAATTCCCGGAACCCTCTTGCAAAGCAGAGTATTTTAGGGCGACCAAGGAGAACCAAAACGATGACAAAAATCCTTTTCATCTGCCACGGCAGTCTATAATAAAATGGCTGAAACGTAGTAAAATAGGGCTTTTGAACATTTTGTAATTAAGTTTTTACCTATGATTTACTTATTTCGTTTTTGTGCCTAAGTATGTATAAAAAGAAGAGAAATGAGAGAAATGAGAAAAATGAGAGTTTGTTGCAGTAGCTACAGACTCTCTAATTTTATGCAAAAAAATGTGAAATGACAGAGTGGTTACACGTTCTGCCATTTTTCAAATCAGTAAGTAGTTTCCGTCACTTCGTATATTCCATAAATAAATCCTTGGCTATTCCCACCACTGACACAACATTTTCCCAGCGTTATTGTATTAAATGTAAGGAGGGCAGTAAAAGAAAAGCCCAAAACAATAGAATAAAATGCAAAGCGCAGGAGGAAAACAATATGTGTAGAAAATTAGTAGTAACAAATGAAATCTTTTTGGGAGCAAGACCAATCTGCTATGAAGCATACAGCTTACCAAAGGGAGAAGTTGTAGAGTTAACAGAAAAGCAGATTAAGGACACTTTAAAAGGTCTTACAACAGATGAGGTTTATGGTTTGAGATTATCAGAAGCAGGAGAGTTAGAACTTGATACAGATGGCTTTTTCACAACAAACATGATGAAAAAGATTCATACAAATACTTTAGTTCCAATGGTCGAGGATGATTGTTTAGCAAATCTATTCTATATTGTGATAGGAACACATAAGGATAAAGCTAATACAATGTATGATGTAATTTCATCACGCTATGAACGAACCAGTTTCACAGAGGAAAAAGTAAGAACATTACTTGATATGCATATCATCAGTGCAGGAGCAAAAATGCAGGATGGAAAAGTAGTGGTAGCGCCATTAGAAAAGCAAAAAGCACCAGAACCGACAATTACAATCAATGGAGAAGAAGTTTAATGGCCAAGGGGCATCCAAAAGGGTGCTCCTTAAATTAGTGTCAATGCAGAAGAAAATATGTATAATCCCAAAATCACGCATTGAATAGATAAGAGATAAATTTATTTATTGGAGGTTTTAGAGATGAAGTGTAAGATTTTAGTAACAGCAGTTATGATGAATAATAAAACAGTAGTAACAAGCTTAGAAACATCAAACAGAAAAATAGCTCAAAAAGACTTAAGTAGATTATACCAGAAAATTAATGAGAGAATCCCATGGCAATATGTTCTACATACAAAAGTAATACTACAGTTAACAAATAAGGGAAGGGTACTTTACGAGGTATCAGATGTGGTTTACAGTATTGAAGATTTAATTGCATGTATAACGAATTATGTAATGATATCTGATTATGAATTTCACATGAGAAATAGTAATAGTATCAACGATAAAAATATATAGCAATAATCTATAGAAGAAAATGAGGTATCAAGTAGCATTTTGAATTGAGCAGTGACTGATAAAGTGGTATAATTCTAAGGTAAAAGTTTTATAGATTTTGGAATGCATACTGGAGGTCTAGTTTTGCTAAAGGATAATGATATACGAGTGACATTAATTGATGAATTGAATAGAATAAATGCTCAACATGACTATAGGATAATAGAGGAACTGGCTGTATGCGATGGAGAAGCGAGAGTTGATGTGGCGGTTGCAAATGGAAGATTATGTGGATATGAGATAAAGAGTGATGCAGACACCCTAGAACGTCTTGCATTACAACAGAAATGTTATGATAAGACGTTTGATATGGTTTCCATAGTGGTAGGAGAGAAATTTAAAGACCGGATTGAAGAACATGTACCTAATTATTGGGGAATTTACATTGTAAGTGAATTTCATGGTAAATGTAAGATTAAAAGGAAGCGCACTGCTAAAGTAAATAAGAATATAGAAGCTATTTCTTTGCTAGAATTACTTTGGAAAGAAGAACTTATTATGTTATTAAGAAATGCAGGGATAAAAGGAATATCCGGAAAAAACAGAAGATTATTACGACAAATAGCAATGGATAAATTTACTTTAAAACAAATACGGGATTATACACGTGAAACTATTAAAAGCAGAGAAAATTGGAGAGATTAGAAACAATGTTGTTCTAATCTCTCCAATTATTTACATCAACGAGACAATTAATGTAATGTGATGATTGAAACTGTGTCCGACCCAATTTGTGAGGTTACCACTCTTGGTGTTTGTTCCATTGGCTGTAGTGGCGATGATTTTATCACCATAGGAGAAATTCTCACCAGAGTATTGAGGATGGTTCACCAAAAGCCTGCAACCAGCCATAACATTTGCTAATTCTAGGCCACCCTTTTTTAGTGAAAGACCTTTAACAACCAGGTACTTGTCAGCAGTAGAATATTTAATTTTAAAATTAGGAACCATGTAAGGCGCAAATGTGGTTTCATTTAAGTTCATGGGACCATAATCAGCATATACATAATTAAATCCGAATTTACTTTCTAAATCTAAAGATATTTTGTGAATTGAAACTTCATGACGCTTAAATTCGTTCACTACGTCTGAACGAAGATTTGAAACATCTTTAGGGAAAGAACAACTTGCAATAATGATACGCCTATAATCGGATATATTAGGGATATCAGAGATTGCTGTTGTTAATACCGCTTTTTTTGGATATATGTCCTCTTCAATATATTTTAAGTCAATTAGTAAATCTGTATTTTGAGGGGTAATCCATGATTTTTCTACGTAATCACTAAGTGATTGATTTAATAATTCAAAGCTGTTTCCACTTATACGCAGACATATACCGTTAGAAGTTGTTAGAGCCGTGTTATTACTTATATTGATTTCATCGGTAATATCGAAAGCAGGTATGGCTTTTGGATGATTTATACCCTTAAATAAATCTTTATATATTTCAGATATTTGCTCTGGGCTATCAGCACTAGCATACCAATCATCTGATAAGTACAAGTAAAATGGCTTGTTTGTCCAGCTTACATTGAAAGAAGAGATTAGCTTTGATAACTTCTTTTCAGCAGCTTCATCAGTAGACGAATCAGTAGGAGGTGAAACTTCTACAAAAGGAACAATTTGTCTTGAAACATCTGGAGAAAGATGTTCAAGACAATTTTTCTCTCCGTTTTTCCATCTTAAAATAGGGGTATACTTTATGTCCATATAGATACCTCCCTTATGCAGTGTGTGCTTCTCGACAGCAGTGAACGCAACCATCAGCATTGGAATAGCCTTGGGATTTTGCTTTTGCCACAGCCGCTATAGCATCATTAAAATAACCAAGATAAGTACGATTTGTAGGTGATGGTAAATATTTACAATCCTCTGCGTGAACTTCGTTGTTGCCATTAGGGTTTGATGTATTGTTGTTAATATAATAATGTTTCATTTTTTACCTCGTTGCGTAAAAACGCATGAATCTTAGTTTGTAGTTACTGTTATATTCAAAAACTAAGTCAAAAGAGCAGTTATTGTCAATTTCAGCTCCTTTCCATAAGTGGTTTGTGCCAAAAATCATTGACGAACGCTCTCAAAAAAGGTATGATAAAACTGTTGAGGAATTAGCAACCTAATTTAAGAGGATGTTGATTTTTGAAAGGGTCTTGAAAGCATTTAAGTGCTATCAAGGTCTTTTTCTTTTGATTTAGTTAATTTTCAGAAAAAAGACTATCAATTAAATCGGATAGGGTTTCTTCATTATTTGCGTTTTCTGTTTTTCTAATATTTACAATGCTTTCTAAACGTGCTCCCACTTTTTTATTTATTTTAAGTGCAGTTTCTAGCTTCTCTAAAGAACCTTCATCAGCAGTAGCCAAGAGAAGTTTGGTTGCTGTCATGTATTGTTGAATTGCTTTATCAAAAGTGAGAGAGGAAAATAAATTATGGAAATCTTCAGCCTTGGCATGTTCTCCATTACTATCTTTTTCAATTTCTTTTTGACGTTTTGCGTTATTCACAAGCATTTGCCGAACTGTGTCGTTAAGTTCTTCCTCATAGAAAAATTCAGGACCAATTCCATAAAAGAGAGATAGCTTTTCTAGACTAGAGTTAGAGGCTTTTCTATCTTCTTGATTTTCCCAGTTAGAAATTGTTGCACGATTAACATTAATTGCTTTAGCTATTTCATCTTGGGTAATCCCATAAATTTCTCGGATATTTTTTAAATTATTCATATGTATAACCTTCCTTTTAACATAATATAACAAAGACGGACAAAAATGTCAATACAAAATGTTGCAAAAAGTAAATATAACAAAACACGACATAACATAACGTTACATATAGCGATATGCAAAATAATAATCGTTATTATCTGTTTATATCTCCAAACTGAAAGTATAAATTTTAACCTATTACGAAAAAGTATAGAAATTGTGAGGAAATCCTAAAAAATAGCCTATTTTCAAGATAATAGAAAAATATAATTTTTAATGTTGGTTAAATTTGTGCAGGGCATGAAAGAGAGGTGTGAGTACATAATGGGAAAGATATATGGTTACTGTAGGATTTCAACAAAGCATCAAGAAATAGGCAGACAACAGGTAAATATATTGAGAGCATATCCAACAGCACTAATTTTTGAGGAGACACACAGTGGTGGAGATTATAATGGCTGTGTCATATTAGACAGGCTGCTTAAAATAGTAAAGGCAGGAGACACGATTGTTTTTGATAGTGTCAGCAGATTTTCCAGAGATAATGTGACCGGACCAATAGAATACAAGAGATTGTTTAAAGACAACATTAATCTTGTATTTTTGAACGAGCCATATATTAACACAGACAATTATAAGAAAGCTTTGGATGTTGCAATACCAAAAACTGGTACATTTGTTGACCCTATATTAGCAGGGGTGGAAGAGGCACTTCTACAACTTGCAGAAAAACAGGTGCAGGATGCTTTTGACCAAGCCAATAAAGAATTGCTGGATATACGTTTGAGGACAAGCCAAGCATTGCAAAGGAAGATAGCAGAAAATGAGTTTTTACCAGAGGAACAGCGAGTTAGAATAGGCACACAAAAGGGAGATGTGTTTAATACAAAGAAAAAGCAGATAGCAATCCAATGTATTATTGACGGCATTAAAAATGGATATCCCGATGATGTAATGATATTGTCAATATTGGTTGACACATTTATCTCAAAGATATCATTTCCTATGCA
>ERZ1034882.151-NODE-151-length-40979-cov-14.054711_pt1 | contig 40979 bp, 50 predicted proteins | sample MGYA00520606_ERZ1034882 | MGnify/ENA primary metagenome ERZ1034882 (study PRJEB33766, sample SAMN09781726) | gut metagenome | biome: gut microbiome | host: Homo sapiens | place: Madagascar | study: EMG produced TPA metagenomics assembly of the PRJNA485056 data...
GCCCGGAAGGGCAGCGTGGCGGTGAGCGCCGTCAGCGAGAACGGCCAGGCGGTGCTGGAGCTGGACGAGGCAGGCACCTACACGGTGAGCGCCTCCAAGGACGGCACCACCACGCCGGACGTGAAGACGGCCACGGTGCCGCAGGAGCTCACCCTCAGCTTCGTGGCGGCGGAGCTGAACACCAACAGCTGGGAGATGATCAAGGCGGTATCGGACGCCGGGCAGGGGGCCAACTACTGGTCTGTGGGCGACACGAAGGACGTGACGCTCTCCGGCACCTGGCAGAGCCTCAACGTGTCCAATGTGACCGTCAAGGCGTTCATCATCGGCTTTGACCACAACAGCGCCGTGGAGGGCGAGCACCGCATCCACTTCCTTATGGGCAAGATCGGAACCGCTATGGTGGCCTTCTGCGACGCGTACTACAACACCAGGACCGCCGGTGCGTACTTCACCATGAACACCACGGACACCAACTCCGGCGGCTGGGAGGCCTCCCGGATGCGGAAGACGGTGCTGGGCAATAGCAACACACCGGACAACCCTCTGCAGGGCAGTCTCATGGCGGTGCTGCCGGAGGACCTGTTGGCGGTGATGAAGTCGGTGACGAAGTGGACGCATAACAACTCGCTGGCGGCGACTGCCACCACGGACTACACGTTCCTCATGGCGGAGTTTGAGATCTTCGGCGCGCGGACGTATGCCGACAGCACCGAGCAAAGTAAGCAGGCGCAGTACGACTACTTCAAGGCGGGCAACCCCAAGGTGTTCTACAAGCACTCGGCGACCACCACGGCGGTCTATGCTTGGCTGCGCTCGCCGGTTGCCAGCTACAGCTACTTTTTCTGCTTTGTGTACACGTCGGGCGCCGCGGACGCCGGCATTGCCAGCTATTCGCGTGGCGTCGTCCCCGGCTTTTGCGCGTGATCGGGCGAAGCCCGGCATCGGAAAGACTATCCCCCGGCGAAAGCCGGGGGGACGAAAGGAGAAGGAGCCAAAATGAGCGTACCGGCCTATAAGAGGCAGAAGCCTGATCCGAACAACCCGCGGGATCCGGAGTTCGTGCTGCTGAGCAAGAAGCTGTATGTGGAGGTCATCGACCTGCTCTCGTGCATGAGCGCACGGTACGGCCGGCTGATCGCCGTGCCGACGGCGGAGCTGGCAGGGGAGGTGCAGGACTACGCCGTGAAGGCCAACGACGTGTTCCCCAGCGACGGGCAGAAGCTGGCGCTGCGGCGGGAGTACCTGCTGCGCTGCCACGCGGCGGCCAAGGCGCTGGGCGAGAGGATGGATAAGGTACATGAGGTGCTGCGGTACAACCCGGAGGGCGCGTTCCGCAACGGCAAGGGCGTTACGCTTAGCGCCGAGGCGGCGCTGAAAAAGCTGCACCGGATGGAAACGGACGTGGGCGCCGACTGCGTGGCGCTGCGTAAGAAGCTGGAGGCGGTGGCCGACAGCGACAAGCGCCGGTATCTGGCGCAGGAAAAGAAAAGGAAGTCATAAGAGTATGGGTGTGTCTCTGAATAAGTGCCCGGTCGTGTTGGCGGCGGGAGGCGGTCAATGCTTGGCTGCGCTCGCCGAATGCCAGCAACAGCAACAATTTCTGCAATGTGAACACGTCGGGCGCCGCGAACAACAACAATGCCAGCAATTCGCGTGGCGTCGTCCCCGGATTTCGTGCCCCCTCTACGCTTGGAGGGTGAGCAGGTCGAACAGCAACAGGACCTTGCGCGAAAGGAGAGGCACTTCCCGCGATGGCACGAGCCATCCGAAACCGTCTTCCGCACCGCTGCACGGACGCTTGCCGGAACGCCAAGGAACGGCGTTCCGGCACACCCGCCGGGACTATGGCGGGCGCTTGCATGGCGGAGAATGTGCCTACCTCCGTTTCATGTGCCGCGGGAGAGCAGAGAACACGCCGGGCGGCACGGCCCGACGCTGCCGGGAGACTACCACATGACAAGCGCGGAGCGCCGGGAGGGGCGCTATCAACGACGGAAGGCACGGCGGCAGGAGCACAGGCAGCGGCGCATGGCGGCGCTGGGCACGCTGGAGGACATAGCCCGGTTCGACAGGATGTACCAATGCGGAAAGGACTGCTGCCGGGGCGTGCGGTGGAAAACCAGCATACAGGCCTTCGAGGCGGAGCTGTTCATGCGGACGGCGTGGAGCTGCCGCCTTGTGGAAAGCGGGGCGTGGCACCCACAGCGGAGGCCGGTACACTTCACCGTGATGGAACGAGGCAAGGTCCGCCCCATAGACGCGCCCCATGTGGACGACAGGCAGGTACAGAAGGTACACAGCCGGTTCGTCCTCGCGCCCTGCTACGGCCCCGCCATGATCTATGACAATGGGGCCAGCCAGCAGGGCAAGGGCCTGGAGTTCGCCTACCGGCGGCTGAAAAGGGCGCTGATGCGGCACTACCGCCGCTATGGCCGGGAGGGCAGCGTGATCCTGTGCGACCTCGAGGAGTTCTTTCCCTCGGCGCCGCGCCGGGCACTGCTGGACCGCCACCGGCGGTATATGCCGGAGGGGCCCATCCGGGCACTGGCGGACGAGATGGTGCTGACGGCACCGGAGACTGAGCCGGGCCGGGGTATGCCGCTGGGCATGGAGCAGAGCCAGCAGGAGATGGTGGCCCTGCCGTCGGCGGTGGACAACTGGCTGCGGTGCCAGATGCACCTGGAGGCGCAGCACTACATGGACGACTATGTGATCCTGGTACCGCCGGGCGTGGACGCGGCGGCGGTGCTGGAGGCGTTCATCGCACGGTGCGAGGCGCTGGGGCTGCGGGTGAACCGCAGGAAATGTCACTACGCGCCGCTGCGGCGGCCCTTCCGTTACTGCAAGACGAAGTTCCATGTGACGGAGTCCGGGCGGGTGGTGACGCACCGCACCGGGGACGCACAGAGGCGCTGCCGGCGGAAAATGCGCCTGCTGGCCGCCAGGGGCGACTGGGAGGGCGTAAGGGCGCAGATCGTGAGCGCCAAGGGCTACTACAAGAGACACAACGACAACGGACGCTTGACAGCGCTGCGGGCGCTGCACAGCGCACTGCGAAAGGAGAGGGCAGCATGAGGTATGTATGTCACAGACGTGCGCGGTTCGAGGGCATATCCGGCAGGGTGAACATCCCCTACGGCGCCGCGCTGGAGAGGCGGGGCGACTTCCTGTACTACCAGGGGCGGCAGCTCTGCGCGGCCGGGAGCCAGCGGGCCCATGAGCATTTCAAGCGGGACGACGATGGGCAGGGCCTGCGGCGCGGGGCGCTGACGGAGGCCATCTGCAAGACGCTGGAGCGCCGGGACGCCGGGCACCAGGACCGATGGAACCGGGTGTGGGCGGACAAGCTGTGCGGGAAGTACCGGCACCCGGACCACGAGGACCACTTCCTGTGGGGCAACGCCTTCTTTGAGGCACCCATCGCAGATCTGAACTACATCGCCGCGCTGGTGGGCGCGGGAAAGGAGCGTTAGACCATGTATGTATTCAAGAGGGACGGCCGGGAGGTGGCCGCGCAGGAATGGCCGGTATGGGTACAGCTGCAGGAAAACGGCTGCTACGGCCTCTGTAATGCCGCTGACGCGCAGGGCGTCGTGCTGGGCGGGGTGGTATACTCCCTGAGCAACCGGACGCCCATGGAGGGCACGGAGGAGGTCGCGGCGGAGGTCGTGGAGAGCGTGCCGTACCTGCGGGAGAAGATGGACACGCTGGAGAGCCGGCTGGCCGTGCAGACGTCAGCCTCGGAAGTGGTCTTTGTGACTCTGGCGGAGGCGGGGACCATCGACCAGGCCACGGCGGGAGAACACCGGACAATGTTCGCCGACTGGACTGCGAACGTGACCTATACGGTGGGCCAGCTCCGCAACTACGGCGAGAAGCTGTACCGCTGCGTACAGGCCCACACGTCCCAGACCGGCTGGGAGCCGGACAAGGCGGCGTCCCTGTGGGCGGCGGCAGCGGATCCGGCGGAAACGTGGCCAGCGTGGAGCCAGCCCACCGGCGCGCACGATGCCTACGGCGCCGGGGACAGGGTGAGCCACAACGGCAAGCACTGGACCAGCGACGCGGACGGCAACGTGTGGGAGCCGGGCGTGTACGGCTGGACGGAGAATGCCGATGGGTGAGCTGGAGGTCATTGAGGCGCTGTGCTGCCTGGTGGAACGCGCCGTGGCCGTGATACGAGATGAACAGACGAAGGAAGCGCTGCTGCGGGAGCTGGACGCTGCCACAGGGGCGGAGGACATGACGGAAGCGCCCTGACCGGGCGCGGAAAGGAGCAAGACATGAAAGAGACTATGAACCCCATTTCTGCGGTGGCGGCCGCCGCGCTGGGCGTGCTGAGCGCCTACATGGTGCAGCTTTTCGTCCCCCTTATCGTGCTGGTGATCGCCATGGCGGTGGACTACGGCACGGGGATGGCCAAGGCGTGGTCCGCCGGTGAGCTGTGCAGCCGGACGGGCATCAAGGGCATCCTCAAGAAGGTGGGCTATCTTGTGATCGTGCTGGTAGCGATGGGTGCGGACTATCTGCTGCGCTACGGCATGGAGCAGGTGGGCATCCACATCAACGTGGATTTCCTCATCGCGGCTATTGTGATCGCGTGGCTGATCATCAACGAATTGATCTCCATTCTTGAGAACGTGGCGGCCATCGGCGCGCCGGTGCCGAAGTTCCTGGTGACGCTCATCAAAAAGCTGAAGAACGTCACAGAGAGCCACACGGAGACTGTGGCGGCGGACACGGAGGGCGCGAACGATGAAAATTAACGAGGTGGACTACAAGTGGAACGGCTCGCTGACGAAGCGGGCCTCCACCACGCGGATCATCCTGCACCACGCGGCGGCTAAGACCTGCACGGCGCAGCAGATCCACAGCTGGCACCTGGCCAACGGCTGGGTGGGCATCGGGTACCACTTCTTTGTCCGCAAGGACGGCTCCGTCTACCGGGGCCGTCCGGAGGACACGGTGGGCGCACACGCCGGCAACAACTACGACAGCATCGGCGTGTGCTTCGAGGGCAACTACATGACGGAGGCCACCATGCCGGAGGCCCAGCGGGCCGCGGGTGCGGAGCTGGTGGCCTATCTGAAGCAGAAGTACGGCATCACGAAGGTGCAGAAGCACCGGGACGTGAACGCCACCGGGTGCCCCGGCGACAACTTCCCCTTCGAGGCCATCGCCTACGGTACGCCGGTGGAGCCGGAGAAGCCGGAGGAGCCCTGCGTGAATATCACGCTGGCGCTGTATATGCTGGCCAAGGGCAGCAAGAGCCAGCAGGTGAAGCTGCTGCAGCGGACGCTGATCGGCTGGGGCTACAGCGTGGGCGTATACGGCGCGGACGGTGATTTCGGCGCGGCCACGGAGAAGGCGGTCAAGAAGTTCCAGACAGCCAACAAGCTGGCCGCTGACGGCATCGTGGGCAAGGACACATGGACGGCCCTGCTGAGAGCGTAAGGAGGTAAGGGATATGGCAAGGTACAACGGAAACACCATCCAGACCACCAATAGGGACAAGAATAACAAGACCACCGGTACCGGGAACAACCGGGGAGGCACCAAAGCCGGGGGCAGTATCAACGGCGCGCTGACCGGCGCTGTCTTCGGCGGCGGGGGCACCGGGATCAAGGGCGGATCCTCCGGCGGGAGCAAGGGAGCGGTCTCTGCGCCTCCGGGCTATAAGACCGTACAGGTGGGACGTCTTACCGGCGTAGCGAAGGATACGAGCTCCTCCGGCGGCACCACCAAAAGCAGCGGCAGCAGCGGTTCCGGCGGGAGCCTTGCCGGCGGCGTGGCCGGGGCCATCGCCGGTGCGGTGAAGGATGCTGCTAAGAACGTGGCGCAGGGCAGCTACTCCGGCGGGAGCTACGGTGGAAGCTCCGGCAGTTCCGGCGGCTACTCCGGCAGCGGCTACAACAACGGCGGCCTGAGCGCTGACCAGGTCCGGCAGATGCAGGAATACTACGGCACCACCGCGGACGGCCTGTGGGGCGCGAATTCCGCGGCGGCAGCGGGCGGCATGAGCGCCGCCGAGGCGTGGAACGCCTACCGGGAGGCACTGGCGCAGGACGAGCTGAACGGCGATATGTCGTGGGAGAACTTCCTGGACCGCATGGGCGGCACCGACTATGAGCAGCGGCTCCGCGATGCCGTCAACGCGCAGGTGCAGCAGGCCGTAAACGACTACAACCGCCAGATCGAGCAGGCGGGCACCAGCCATGAGGAAGCGGCGCGCCGGGCGTACATCAACAAAATGCTGTCCCAGCGGAACATGGAACAGGAGCTGGCGGCCAGCGGCGTGTACGGCGGCATGGCGGACAGCCAGCGGATCGCGGCGGAGGCCGACTATCAGAACGACCTCACCGACCTTGAGACACAGTACAACGACACGATGGCACAGCTGCGGCAGGCCATCACGGCAGCCCGGCTGTCCGGCGACGCGCAGATCGCGGAGCAGATGGCAAACTATCTCAGCCAGGTACAGAGCGAGTACCGGAGCTATCTGCAGGAGCGCATGGCCGCCCGCCAGCAGTCGGGCGGAGGCACCGCGAGCTATCAGTCCTACGGCGGAGGCGGGGTGGCCGCGCAGGAGCAGGGCAGCGCCGCAGGGGCCGGCACCGGCCTCAGCAATTACAACGCCGTGAAAAACAACATCATGCTGTACGCCTCCCGCGGTATGACCGGCGTGGCCGACCGCCTTATCCAGCAGGCGTGGGGGCAAATGAGCGCAGCCCAGCGGAATGATGTCGTGGCGACCTTGAGGCAGAGTGGCTGGGAAATCTGATAGGAGGGCTCTATCATGGCTAAGAAGTCTATGGCTATGACCATCACCGAAAAAAAGACCAAGCAGAGCAAGGCAGGGGCGCGCAGTGCGTCCCTGCCCTCTGCGCTTCCTGCGCTGCAGATGCCGAAGCTGAAGACTCCGGCAAAGACATCGGGGACGCAGATGCCCGTGCTGGGGAAAACCACGTCCAAGGGCATTGGCATCGTGCAGTCCGTGGCGAACGGATCCGGCACACAGAGTAGCGGGAGAACCACGGCACCGAAGGTGAAGACCGTGAAGCCGGCGCAGCAGTCGGCGACAGACCGGGCGGCGAACATTCGCGCATTCGGAGCGGGCGACTACTCCGGCGGCGGGGAGCTGCTGGAAAAGACGTACAAGACCGCACGCGCCGCAGTAAAGGGCATCGGCTCCTCCTACGCCAACATCGGCGGCAGCGCCGTGGAGGGCATGGGCAACCTGCAGGAGATCATGCAGAAGGGGGAGAACGACAAGAAGATCCAGCAGATGAAGGACAACAAGGCCTTCTATGAGCAGGCGCTGAAAACCGGCGTCAACCCCCGCACCGGCAAGAGGCTGACGGTGGACCAGAGAAGCCGGTACTACAAGATACTCAACACGCAGTACACCGACGGCAAGATCGCCGAGATGGAGAACATCTACAAGGACGCCACGGCGAGCCAAAAGGCCCGGACGATGGAGACCGCCAACGATGCCTTCGCCGCTTCGGACCGGCTGAAGGCCAGCGCCGACAAGGACCTTGCCGCCGCCAAGGAGGGCAGCGGCAAGGTGGGGCAATTCCTTGTGGATCTGGGCTACACCGGCACGCAGCTCCTGGCCGACACGGCGGCGAACGCCATCGCGCCGGGTGCGGGCGTGGTATCCATGGCCAGCCGCGTATACGGCGACGCCTCCGCCGAGGCCCGGCGGGAGGGTAAGACAGCCGGGCAGCAGGCGCTGTCCGGCCTAAAGGGCGCCACCATTGAGGTGCTGACGGAAAAGCTGTTCGGCGGTCTCGCCAAGGCTTACGGCGCCGGTACGGCGGACGAGCTTGTGGAAAAAGTGGCCGACAAGCTGACAAAGACAGAAGCAGGCCAGCGGGCCGCTGTGTGGCTCATCAACTCCGGCGGTGAAGGTCTTGAAGAAGTCGCTTCCGACGTGCTGAACCCGCTGGCGGACCGGGCGCTGGGGCTGGACGACGGCACCGGGGCCATCTTCACGACGGACGACGCGGCGCAGATGGCCTATGATTTCCTGCTGGGCGGCACTATGGGGCTTATCGGCAGCAGCGGTCAGCTGCGGAGAGGGCGGACGGTGCAGATGCCGACGCTGGAGCGCACGCAGGATACCAGCACGGCGGAAATGCCGCAGTTTGCAACGGAACCGGCGGCACAGGACGCGCAGACGGCACCGGGCGTAAACTTTAACGCCGAAACGCAGAACGCCGCAGAGAGGCTTACAAGGGCCGATACAGAGACGGGGGAGATCACCATGCCGCGGGTGACGGACGCCGCGGGGAATACATACGCCCAGCGGCAGGCGGCGGCGACGTTCAACGACGGCTCCAAGAGCGACGCAGAGGGCGTTCTTGGCCTGCTGCGGTCCAATATCCCTGCCCTTGAGGGCATAGAGCCGGTGGTCAACGTGACCGGCCGGGAAGTGGGGAAAACCGGCAGGGCCACAGACCGGGTGTATAACTTCTTCCAGAGCATCGGCGGGAAGGTGCGCCGCGAAGGCTTCGGTGACGTGCTGTTCTCCAAAAGCCGGGTGAGAAACAGCGTAGTCGGACACGGATCGGGAGAGGCAAAGATCCAACTGGCGGCGGCCGTACCCGGCGTAATAGAAAACGGTGTGCAGATCAACTACACACCGAACTGGAAGGGGAGAGGGTACGACAGCTATGTGTTTGCCGCGCCTGTGACCTATGATGGGAAACAGACCTATGTGACAGCCATCGTGACAAAGGATGATGCGAACCGCTATTATCTGCATGAGGCGCTGGACGCGGAGGGGAATGTGCTTTATAAAAAAGCAGAGGGCTACGACGCCGCCTCCGATAGGCCCACAGCAACGCCGCAGGACACTATAGCTGACATCGAGCCCTCTATTGACAGTATAGCACAGACGGAGGGAGCTGTCAACGAGGTGGAAATGCCGGTGATGCAGGAGGCGGAAACTGCCGCAGAGGAAACGGACGCCGCGCAGTCTGCGCGGCAGACGGTGGAGCAGATGGATGCGGAGTTTGACGCCATGGCGGAGGAGGTCCGCGCCAAGCAGCGGCAGCGTGAGGCCGAGGGCTACGAGATGCCGGAAACGCTCCGGCGGCTGGGTGTGGATCCCTTCGGCTCCGAGGCGGATTATACCGGGGCGGAAACGCTGGCGCGAGAGGCACGGAACAACAACTCCGCACGGAAGCAGATACAGAAGCAGATCAGCAAGATGGCGTTTACGGAGAAGGAGCGCACCTTTGCCCGGCAGCTTGCCAACGACAAGATCACATGGCAGGACGTGCCGCCCACGATGGACATGGAACGACTGGCCACGCTGACCGACTTCTACCGCACAATGGACAACGATCCGGCGGCTATGCTGCTGAACCGGCGGCGGGAGACCATTCTGGACCGGGAAACGGCCAAGATGGAGCCGTTGCTGGGCATGGACGTCACCTATGACGAGGGCGGCATGACGGACAGCGGGAAGCGCGGCGGAAAGATCGCCAAGAAGTTCAGCACCCTGCGCCGGAATTTGCAGACACCGGCTCGCGTATGCGAAACGGAGTGGGGCGCGGAGCATGGCCGGAAGGTCTACGACGAGCTTTTCTACCCGGTGACGGAGAACAACGGACGGCAGATCACATGGGTGAATTCCATGCTGGACAGGGTACGGACCTTCACGGACAGCAACGGCAAGGAAAGAGCGCTGAACCGCAAGGAGCGCGAACTGGTACAAAAACTGGTGGAGTACAGCGCCTCGCAGGACCGGGTGGCCAAGTTCTCCAAGCAGTACGCTCCGGCGGTGGAAAATGTGCGGAACGGCGCGGGCGTGGAGGACTCCGCCAAGGAGTTCGGCATCGACAGGTCCTCGCAGGAGTACGCGGACCTGCTGAACTACAAGACCTATCTGACCGCCGTGGAGGAACTGACGGCCAGCACGGAGGCAGACAGCACGGCGGTACAGGCCGCCGTGAAGGCATACAGCGACATCTACAAAGAGCTGTATGAGGGCATCAACACGTTCCTCGTGGCCCACGGATACCAGCCCATCGGCTTTATCGAGGGGTACGCGCCGCACCTACAGCCGGAGAGTGAGAGGACGGCGTTCTCCAAGGCACTGAAAATGCTGGGGCTGGACGATGCCGCTATGGAGCTGCCTACGTCCATCTCCGGCCAGACGGCGGACCTGAAGCCATACAAGCAGTATAACCCCTTCTTTCAGGAACGCCGGGGGGATAAGACGGAATATGACATCGCCAAGGGCTTTGAAAACTACGTCTACTACCTTGGAAACATTTTCTATCACACGGACGACATAATGCGTATCCGCGCAGCGGAGAGATACATCCGAAAGACCTACAGCAGCGAGGAAGCCAATGAGATGATCACACAGGCCGAGGATGCACGGAATTTCTCGGACACCGACATCGAGGAGTTCCTGCGGATGAACGGCCTTGTGGGAAAGAACACGACGCTGGACGAGGGCGATGCCCGCATACTGCTCAACGACTACATCGACAAGCTGTATGATCAAATCGGCAACGTGACGCGCTACAGCGAGATGGCGAAGTACCTTGACAACTACGCCAACCGGCTGGCGGGCAAGCAGAACTATGTAGACCGCGGCGCGGAGGCCACCACCGGGCGCGGCTCGCTGAACTGGATCAATGCACTGTCCGGGAAGTACGGCGGGGCCAAGCTGGCCTTCAACGTTTCGTCGGCCATCAATCAGACCTCACAGCTCCCGATGGTGGCTGTGGAAAACGGCGAGAAGTACACGGCGGCAGCCATGCGCGACTTCTTCAAGAAAGACAGGAGCAGCTTTGTGAACGAAAGCAACTTCCTGAAGGGCAAGAAGGGTGTAAACTGGCTGCTGGGCGCGGAAACCGGCTGGGAGAAGTTCAAGCAGGCCGGATTTTCCATGACGGAGGCCGTGGACAGCTTCACAGCCTACACGGCGGTACGCAGTAAGTACCTCAAAGAGATCGCGGCGGGCAAGAGCCACGCGGAGGCTATCAAGCTGGCGGACGACTACGGCCGCCGTGTGATGGGCTCCAGAGCGCGGGGCGAGAAGCCGGTACTGTTCGAGACGAAAAACCCCTTCTGGCAGATCGCGACGCGGTTCCAGCTCGAAACGCTGAACAGTTGGGAACACGTCAGCCGTGACCTGCCTAACGAGTTCCGAAAAATGGCGGGGGAGAAGGGCAAGACCTACGCGGCCCGCGTCATGGGCGGCAGAGCCGCGAAGTACGTCCTGTATGCGTTCCTCGCCAACCTCGCTGTGGGCGAGCTGTCCGGCGGCTCGCCGGTGCCCTTCGATCTGCTGGGCAACACCATGGAGGCGCTGGGTAAGGCGTGGGGACTGACCAAGAGCCAAACCGTGGCCGCGCTGCTGGACAACGTGCTGCAGGCCGTGTTTGATGAACGGCTGTTCGGTACGCCAGAGCCGGAGGACGACGATGACGCCGACTGGTGGGCGGCGCTTGAAAACCTGTTCGGCAACGTGGCCAACGATGTGCCGGTGGTCAGCCGGGCCGCAGCGCTGGCCGGTGTGGGAGATCAGACGCTGGCGGTGGCTGACCTGTCTAAAATCGCAGACCTCGCAAAGTCTGTAAAGGATAAGGGCTTTGCATCTATGGACACGCTGGACAAGGCCGCCACGGCGGGCGGCGAGTTCCTGTACGGCGGCAACCAGCTCCGCAAAACGATACAGGGCACCATGGACGTGCTGCGCGGCGGCAGATACAACAATGGGAAGCTGCGCTATCAGGTGGATCGGACGCCGTGGAACTACTTTAAGGGGGCTGTCTTTGGCCGCAGCTCGCTGGACGAGACGCAGGACTACTACGCGGAGAAAAGCAGCGACTTCTCCGCGAAGCAGACGGAGACCTTCGGAAACCTGCAAAGCGCCGGTGTGGCCGCAAAGGAAAGCTATGACCTCATCCAAGAGCTGCGCGGCATCGAAAAGACAGACGACGAGAGCAAGGCTGAATTGCAGCGCAAGGCGCTTATGGCCTCGAACATTAGCGGAGAAGGGAAAGCGGCGGCCTATTATGGCTTGCTGGCCACCGATAAGGAGAAGGCCGCCATGGACGCTGTAGGCGATGCGGAGCCGACGGCGGACATGGGAGAGGTGACGAGCCTGCTGGTACGCTTCAAGTCGTGCAAGAACGACACCGAGAAGCTGGCAGCGCTGCAAGACAGCGGGCTGACGCTCTCGCAGAAAACGTCCATCTACACCAACCTCATCGCCAGCGAGGAGGCACTGAAGGAGCAGAGCGACCTTGAGGCCTATGACGGCATCACGGCGGAGAAGTACTATCAGTACAAGACCGCCATGACTGGGCTGACAGGAAAGGCCGCGAAGCTGGCCGCCATCAATGGCCTCGACCTGCTGAGCGAGGAGAAGGACGCGCTCTATTTTGCCAACGGCTGGGCGGAAAGCAAGCTGAGCGAAGCACCGTGGCGCTCCGGATACAGCTACGTTGAGATGCCGGTGTTGGGGAACAGCGGAACAACGATGCCTGTACTTAGCCGGAAACGCACCTCTGGACTGGAAATGCCTGTGCTCAGCAAGGCGACGTATAGCAGTGTGGAAATGCCGGTACTGAGCAACCGGGAAAGCTCTGATGTACAGATGCCGGTACTGAGTGGAAGCACGCTAAAAATGCCGGTGCTGAAGTAAAGAAGGGCGCGAGGAATGCCTCGCGCCCTTCGGTTATTTTGTTTTGGGTTTCCAGTTGGGATTATACCTCCTGCAAGCCGCTTCCAAGCTCCGAAAGTCGCAGCAAACTCTTTCGTAAAAAGGGTTGTTTCCGCCGATCTGCTTGGTGTATGTATTGATTGCTCTCCGTTCGATAATATCTTTGTTCTTAGCGCAGTAATGCAGCTGCTTGAGCAACAGCGTTTGGTACGTCTTGTCTGTCATTGCCGCTATGTCAAAATCAATGAGCTGTCCGGATTTAACCGGCACCATATTGTTGAAGCCCATAATACCGAGGCGACCTTCATCCAGCTTCAATATCGGCCCATTTGATTTGATATTGGCGTGGTTCGGCTTGGGAGACTCCAGGGGTACATAGTAATTGTGGCCGTTAACTTTCAGCACAATACCGACATACGGGCGGCGCTCACTCTTGTTGAACTGAACACGCCGGTCAACTCTGTGGAGATATGCGATGTATTCTTCTTGGATATGGTAAAATCTCAAATAGCCCATCCGTTATCCTCCGTTCAAAGAAATGCGGGATAGCTGAGCCATCCCGCATTTTTTGGTTCCCCACTTACGGCAGGGGCTCGCCGCTTTTTTCGTTCTCTGCTTTCGGTGAGAGCTCACCGCTTTTTTAGTTCCCCACTTTTGCAGGCAGGCAGGGGCTCACCTCTTTAGGGCAGATGGTGATTGACGGACGTCAATTCTATCTGACCGGGAGCTTTCGCTCTCGGTAGTTATAGTATATTACGCAAAAATGTATTTGTAAACCCCTTTTGTGAAATTTCAACTTAGGAAAACGCGCCCATTTCATAGTCTGTTGATGTCAGGGCCACCGGATGGTAACAGACTACGATTAGGGGCAAAATTTATTCCAGCATGAGCCGGTAGTGGATGGTCAGGAGGTTCTGCGCCTTGTCCCATGTGATGCGGTCGATGATGGATCGGGCGGCGTTGCAGCGCTGCTCCAGCGAGGCGTCCTCGTTCTCGATGACTGCCAGGGCGTCGCTGATGGCGGAGCGCATGATAGAGGCATCACCGGCCCGGCGGTTCTCTGCGGCGGCCGCGGAAAGCTCTTGATCGATGCGCTGGATCTGCGCCTGTGCGTCCTCCTTCAACTGCCGGTATTCCTCCACGGTATCGACGCCGGCGAGGAAGGCCTCACGAAGGCGCTCCAGACGGCGCTCCAGCGATGCACGCTGCGTCCGGAGGGCGGCGGTGGTATCACCGTCACGCCCATTGACGCGCAGCACCTCGTAGCTCAGAGGGGCGGATGCTGCGGCGTCCATGTGGAGTCGGTCGAGGATGGCTTTTTTCAGCAGATCGGAGGAAATGTGCTGGGAGGCGCGGCAGCGGCCACGCACATAGTTGTTGCACTTCCAATAGTGGGGCTTGGCAAAGATAAGCGTGGAACCGCAGGAAGCGCAGCGGACTAAACCGCTGATCCAGTCCTTGTTGCTGCCGAGGGGCCGAGCCTTGTAGGGCATGGTGGCCTTCAGCTGCGCGATGCGCGTCTGCGCCTGCTGGAATGTTTCCTCAGAGACAAGGGGCTCATGCTTGCCGTCGGTCACGATGATATTCGGATCCGCGTAGTCCCGGCGGCTACGGCCGGCGGGGTTCCATCGCAGCTTGCCTATGTACACCGGATTACGGAGGATGTATTCAACGGTCCGGTTCTCGAAGGTGCTGCCGCGGTGCGTCTTGACGCCCATGGAGTTGAGCCACCTTGCGATGGAGTAAAAACCCTCACCGGAAACGAAGCGGGAGAATATCTCCTGCACATATACGGCCTCCTCCGGCACAGGGACCAACACATTGTCGAGGACGGTGTACCCGAAGGACGGCGTGGCCTGCAGCTCGCCACGGCGGTGCTTTTCCTCCATACCGCGCTTGACATCCTCGGCCAGGTTGATGGAGTAATACTCATCCATGGCCTCGATCATGGACTCCATAATGACGCCCATTTTGCCGTCCTCGATGGGTTCCTTGATGGAGATGACCTCGATCTTCAGCTGCTTGCGGAGGATGGACTTATAGTACACCGCGTCGTCCCGGTTGCGTGCGAAGCGGGAGAACTTCCACAGGAGGATGGCATCAAAGGGCTTGGGTTTAGTCTTGGCGGTGGCAATGAGCCGGCGGAACTCGTCGCGCCCGGTGACCTTGCGCCCGGACTTCGCCTCGTCCACGAAAACGAACTCGTCCGGGACAAGGTATCCGTTGGCCACGCCCCACTTGCGTATCTCCACCAGCTGGGAGGCGGGGGAGAGCTCCACCTGATCATCGGTGGAAACGCGAATATAGGCCGCGGCGATTTTCAAATCAGTCATGCTCGTCACCTCCCGGCTCGTGACCGATAAAAACGGTGTGGGATCGCTTCGTATACCGGGAAGACATACGAAGCAGACAGTGGCCCATGACGCAGGCGGCCGCGATGACCAGAAGCAGAATAAACCACGCGGCAAGCGAGATGTTGCCGCCGATGATAAGTCCCGCATTTGGGAGACGAAAGTCCCAAATTAGATACCAGACTACAGCAAAGAACATAAGCGAACAGACGGTGATAAGCGAATAGGTACGTTGCGCCAGTTCGGAGCGGAGAGTATCGTTGCTATCCCGCAGACTGCGGATCTCGCCATTGCGCTCCGCCAGTTCCAGCTCAAGGGCACGGATCCGCTGCTCCAGCTCCGCGCGCTGGCGCTCCGCCTCCGGCTTGACCGCGCCGAACATCTCATCGATGGACAGACCCAGCACGCGAGCCAGTGCCGCCGCCTGGACGATGGTAACGCCGCCGTTGCCGCTTTGGGCGTTGCGGACGGTGGAGTAGGGAACGCCGGAGCGATCGGACAATTCTTCGTTGGTGAGGCCGCAGCGAGCACGTGCCATGCGGAATACTTTGGGGTATGCGCGAATGTATGGGGATAACTCGTCAATAACGGACATAGTGCTCCTCCTTACATAAATTACCCATATTGGGTAGCAATTCCCCAAATTGGACAAATTTTTGCCCGAATATAGGTAGGAAAAAATTGAGAAAAAACGCGAATTGTTAAAATAGGGCAGAAATTGTCAGGATAGCTCATTGACTTTTCGTCTACGCCGGCAGCATAATGAATACAGAAGGAAGCAGGAAGCCGGACGTAAAGGGGAGAGAAATGAGCTTAGATGACAGGATACTGGAAAGGTTCCAACTACTGACAGAGGACGAGAAGATCCTCATCCTCGTTGGCTTAATAGAGTCTCTATCTGGGCCAGCAGCAGACGCTTCTGATCCTCGGTCAGACAGCGCAGCAGCTCGATCAGCTTGACATCCAGAGGGGAAAGACCGTCGCCGGCCAGGGCGGCGGTTTTTTCGTCGCTGTAGTGGGCGAGGAGGGGCTCCACGACTTCGCGGGATGGCGGATCGGACATAAGAGCGTCGACGAGATAGGAAGATGTACCGAAACCTAAACCGGGGAGTTGATGAAAACGGTCGCCGTCGCCAAAAAGGAGTACACTTTTGGGAACGTTAAAGAAAGCAGCGAGTTTTTCAACAACACCCATTCTGGGCTCGCGCTTGCCGGACTCCCATGTGGATACGGCTTTGTCAGTGACTCCGACAGCGTCGCCTAACTGCGCCTGTGTAAGCCCGCGAGACTCGCGTAAACTCTTGATATTTTCACCGATGGACATAAGCATCACCTCCGTGTTTATGGGTACAGCATATACTAAATGTAGGAAAATTGCAACATCAAAAATAAAATTCCTACAAAAAGTTCTTGACATCCTACTTATTGTAGAGTATAGTGTGAGGCAGAAGGAGGTGGACGAAATGCAATTCTCACCCAAAATGGCACGGCAATTCGCTGGACTGACACAGACGGAAATGGCTGAAAAGATTGGTGTGTCAAGGGATACATACAGGCGCATTGAAGCAAGCCCCGAAACTGCGACGATTTCTCAAGGAAAGAAAATTGCCGCTGTCACAGGGGTTAGCTTTGATGCAATTTTTTTTGGCACAGAGTCTACTAAAAGTAGAGTTTCGGTATAAGGAAAAGTTAGGCGGTCACGAGTGAGTGCCTTTTAAGAGAGTGGGCGCAAAAAACAGCCGAAGGGGGGCGGAACCCTCGGCTGCCGTTCGTTAGCTGAACAGTTCTATTGCCACAGGAATGAGCTTCGACGGTACCCCATTTTCCATAAAAATCTGCCGGCGTTTGTCCGGGGACTTTTCGGAAAGGAAGTCGTCATACACATCCTGCGCCCACTCTCTTAAAAGGCACTCGCGGTACAAAGTTTTTTGAGGAGGCTGCGGCATGGACGTGGGCAAAACGCCGAGTGGCGGCGTGGGTGACACATCACCCATTACGGACTTTGAGAAATTTATGGTAGAAGCGTATCGCCGCATGGACGCGGCGCAGAGGGCGTTCCTGCGGGCTGCGCTGGTAGGTGCGCTGACAGGGAGGGAGGAAGGTTCAAATGAAAGTATTTGAAAACAGAACGCCGGGTTATGTGAGCGTTCACATCGAGCATACCACGGAAACAGTGCAGGAGGCGCAGGAGGTCATGCAGGCGGTGAAGGAACTGCTGAAAAAGCAAAACGCCCGCCGACTGCACGACGGGCGTCCGGGGATGGCGTACCGGATAGAGAGCGACGGTTAAGCGTCGCTCTCCACAGGATCGTAACCGACGGTGAACTCTTGACTATCCTTCCAAGCTTCAAAGCTGATGGCGTCGGGCATGACACCGTCGGACTCGGAGAAGGAAACGGTCACATGGGTGCAGCCGTCATCGGAGATCTCGGTTATGCGCCGCAGTAATTCGGCGACAGGAACCGTGCAGGAGTCCATTGTATCACCACCTTTCGCTGCCAGTATAGCACGGCGTGGGGGCCGCAAGGAGCTTGCTGACTTCGATCCATTGGCCGGTGAATGGGGCTAAAACACAGATGGCCTTGTCGCCGATGCACTCGAAAAAGGGAAAACGATTATCGCCATCGGGGATGTATCTCACGGGGACATCGGAGTTCTCTTTTGCAAATACGAGAATTGTGTTGGATATGGCAAGCTCGTCTTCGGAGCCGCGCTTCTGTAATCCCTGGCATAGCGTATCCATAGGAACCTCGTAATTGACGCCTAATGGAGCGTCGAGCTGAGGATCGTTTAGGTAAACCTTATCATCTGCCGCATAGGACACAAAAGAGTAATGGGCCGAAGGATCTTTGGGATCCGGATGGTAATTCACGAACAGCTCAAGCCCCTGTTCGAGACAAAAAGGGATAAAAGTTCGCGGGTCTCTCGCGGAAACGACCGAACAATATAGGCCGCGCTTCTGTGCGTATCGGGCGATAAGGCTGTTATAGCACATTGGTTCTCCGTTCCAACCAGGGGCGGAGACTTGAGATGTGATTTCTTTCAGATTGCTTGGCCGAATTTTGTAATGCTCAAGCAACATGGCAAGGCAAGCTGCGCCGCAGTTTCGCCCCTGATCAGACTGCCTGCGATGGGGTAGACGGCGAGAAGTGATCATATTATTCGATCTCCTTTCGTTTTAGCATAACGCATCAGCGTGGCTGATCACTGGTCAATGCGCTGGTTCCATGGAAGCGGCGTCTTCGAGGACAAGTTCCATTCCGATGAAGTGCACCATGGCTTGAATAAAGCTTTTCATATCTGCTATATCACGATCCTCGTGCTTCCGAGTGTAATGCGCTTCATCGTTGCCGATCCAAGCGGCGCGGCTGGCAAGTGTCTTGATCGATTGCTGCGGAATGAACTTGATAATGCACGTTTTCAGCCATGTACTCTCTATCTCGTCGGTCTTGTCAGGATACTGGTGTTTGCAATAATCCTTGACCAAGAACTCCAGGGCCTTCCGATAACCGATGCCGGCAATTTCGTCAAGCTGCTGGTTCTCCGCCTCAAAGGCTTGGTTGTAAATCTTTACGAACTGGGGCGATAAGCCTTGAATATTGGCATCGAACTGCTGCTCGGAATATAGCTTAGGCCCGCAGTAATCGAGAACAGGAGACATGGTTGTGCCGAGAGAGTTATCACGGAAGTGGGCGACGAAGGGACGGAAACAGTGAGGGCAGATATAGAAGATAGCAAGATGTCTGCGAGACCTGCTGTCCAGATACCATTCTTCCCCAATGCGGTTTGGCACAATCGAAAAGTGACACAGGGGGCACTGCTCTGGCTCGTCGTAGAACACCTGATAGGAGAGGGTATTCGGGAATTGAGATTGAATTGCTTGCTCCATAGATAATCCCACCTTTCAGGTTGAGTATATCACATTTACGAAAGACTGGCAAGAAGCCATAGGACAATCCCGGCGGGGCATAGGATGGCAGGAAAGGAGCGTGACAGCATGGCAAAGCGGGAACGGCCGCCCATCACGGTAAAGGCCTATGTGATGGTGAACGGCGTGGAAATAGACGTGGACACGCTGGACGACGAGCGCCGGCAGCAGCTGGCGACGGCTATCAACACGACCGTGCTGAATACCTTTTTTGCCGGACGTGCGAATTTCTACCCGGCGGAGGCCGGGGGCAAATAATCAACAACAGGAGGAAAACAACATGAAACATGAGACTTTGACCATTTGGAGCGCGGAGGACTTTGCCCGCCCGGAGAAGATGGCGGCGCTGCGCGTGGGCGACGAGGTCGCCTTCCAACTCAAGAACGGCAAGGATGCCGCCTTTGTGGTGGCGGACATCGCCGACGGCGTCCTTACCGGCTGCCTTTTTAAGGGCGTGCGGGACATGGCCGTGTACGACGGCCGCCGCTGGTGGAGCACGGACTATGTGAACTACCCGGAGAGCGACGCCAGAGAGCGCCTCAACGAGGAGCTCCTGCCCCTGCTGCCGGACGAGCTGGCGGCACTGATGGCGGAGCGCACCATCACACAGACGGTGGACGGCGAGGTGTATACCTGCACGGACAAGCTGTGGCCCCTGTCCGCAGTGGAGGTGTTCGGCAAGGACGCGCCGGACTGGATGCAGCGGGACGACACGCCGGACAAGCCCCTGCCGTTCTTCTCCGAGAGTCAGACCAACCGGAAAGCGTACCTGTGGTATGCTTGGCTGCGCTCGCCGAATGCCAGCAACAGCTACAATTTCTGCTTTGTGAACACGTCGGGCGCCGCGAACACCGGCATTGCCAGCTATTCGCGTGGCGTCGTCCCCGGCTTTCGCGTCGGCATCAAGGCCAAGACGGCGGAGCCGGCGCAGGACTGATCGAAAAGGCTATCCCCCGGCGCAAGCCGGGGATACGAAAGGAGCAGAGCATGAACAAGAGAAAGAGCCGCGGCGCCAAGTTCGCCGAAGGGGAGCAGGCGGTGTGCCTCACCCCGGCGGCTGCGGAGAGAAACGGCGGGCACCCGCCCGTAGGCACGGTGCTCCGGGCCACGAAGCGGAACGGCGCGTGGGCCTACCAGGTGCAGGTACGGGACACGGACCGCATCGAGACCTGGTCGGAGGACACGATGGGGAGGCTGACGGTATGAGCGCCTTCGGATGGATATGCGCCTATATCGGCGCGGCGTGGCTGGCCGGAACGGTGCTGAAATGCGTGGAGGCGCTGGGCCGGTGACAGAGACACGGATGGAACGGAACCGGCGGGCGCGGGCCTACAGCCACGCCTGCCGCATCCGGCGGCTGCGGAACGCCCTGTGGGCGGTGGCCGCCGTGCTGACGGTGCTGCTGGCGGTGGAGCTGATCTGGCTGCTAAGCAGCAGACCGGCGCCGGAGGGCACCGCGCAGGAGCCACAGGAGATGGCGGTCCTGCTGGAGCCGGAGGTCACGGAAAGCACCGGCGTGTTCACGGTGACGGGCTACTGCGCCTGCTGCACGCCGTACAGCCATCTCAACCGCTGCGGCGACCTTGTGCTGACCGCCAGCGGAGAGTGGGTACACCCCGGCGAGGCGGTGGCGGTGGATCCGGACATCATTCCGCTGGGCAGCACCGTGACCATAGGCGAAAAGACCTACAGGGCGCTGGATACCGGTGTGTACGGCTATGTGGTGGACATCCTCATGTCACATGAGGATGCCGCCGCTGCCGGCGCCAGAAGGGAGCTGGTGACATGGAAAACCGACCTAAGACAGGGAGAAACGCCGAGCTGAAGCCCTGTCTGAACTGCGCCGAGCGATACATCGGCTGCCACGGCCGGAACGAGGACGGGAGCTTCCGCTGCGGGAAGTACGCCGAGGTGGAGGCCGCCAGGGCCGAGGAACGGGTGAAGCTGACCGCCTACCGGCGGGAGAAGGAGATAGACCGCTACCAGCGGCACAAGATCAACGAGTACAGCGCAAAGGCCGAAAAGGCCCGGCTGTGCGGAAGGGGACGGTGAGCATGGCCGAGGGAAAGAGCAAGAAAGACGATTTCCTGTGGTGGGTACAGTGCGAGGGCCACTACGACGTGCCGGTGATCGCCCCCAATTGGGAGCTGGCCACGGTGGAGGCGGCGCACCTGTGGGGCGTGCCGTGGGCCAAGGTGGCCGCCCGGTGCGAGCTGCGGGAGAAGCTGCCGGTGGTGCGGAACGTGTGCCAGCGGTGCGGCAAGATCTTCCACGGCTCCGGCCCGCTGTGCGACGACTGCATCAGTATCATCCGCATAGAGGAGCAGCGGAAGGCCGCCGCCAGAAAGGACTACTTCCGGCGGCTATATGCCGGACACTGAGGGGCCGGGCGAGAGACAAACAGACAAACAGACAAACAGGAGGAACTGTGCGATGAACGAGTATTTGGACAAGGCGCTGGAGAAGCTGCGCGGCGCCAAGGCGCCGATGGGCCAGCGAGAGGCCGTCGTGTTCAAGCCGGTAGTGGCGGCGCTGGAGGACTTCTGCCGGCAGGACGCGGAGTTCGCCCAGGCGGTGGTACAGGGCGGCAGCGTGGAGGATTGCGTCAAGACCGTGCTGAAGGGCGTGGGCGGCAGCCTGAGCGACCTTGAGACCTACAAGCGGGCGGCGACGTTCTTCTTCCCCGGCTGCGTGGTGACCATGAAGCTGTCCATTGCCATGTGCGAGCACGACGTAGTCCAGGCGGAACCGCAGGAGCGCAAGGCCGTGGTGCTGGATCTGGCGGACTTCTGGTGAGCGCCATGATGGACGAAAAGGAGAGGGCCTCCGCGCTGGAGCGACTGGCCCCGAAGCCCACAGCGCAGGAGATGGAGGCGGTCAACGGACTGTTCCGACACTTCCTGTTCAAGCGCTGCGGCAAGGGCGAGATATGGACTACCTGCTGCAGGCGGCATACATTCATCAAGCCGGACACAGACAACGCCGACGAGCTGCGCGTCCTGCGCGCGCCGCACACGCCGGAGCCCCGGAGCAGATGGGACCATTCGCCCACGGTAAAACAACGATACAGGTGCCCCTACTGCGGCGCAGAGGTCACGGTGAAGGAGCTGCGGTACTCCGGCGGACGGGCCAACCTGTGGAGCTTCCGGCGGGCGGTCATCCTGCGGCAGTGGCGGGGCGCCCTGTGGGCCACGGCGTGGGACTGTGACAAGAACTACAGCCGCGTCGGTATGAACGGTGAGCCGGTACTGACGGAGCTGCCGGAGATGAAGCTGCTGGGTGTGTACCGCTTCACGCCGGGCATGGCGGAGCAGGCCACGCGGCCATGGTGGTGCAGCGGCGGCACATCCATGAGCTACCGGCGCCAGACCGCGCCCGGCAAGAGCAACGGGCGCAAGGGCGGGCTGTGGAAAGTACATTCGCCCTACACCTACTGCGCCGAGCTGGGCGCCGGGTATGACGTGATCGGGCTGCTGGAGGCGGACAAGGGCTTTATGCGCTGGTGCGGCCTTAGAAAGATACATCTCCCCTCGGACGATTTCATTGAGCTGCTGACGGCGTGCTGCTTTTACCCCCGCCAGATCGAAATGCTGGTGAAGCTGGGGCTGGAGGACGCGGTGAAGGACCTTGTGGGGCGCGGCGTGCGGAACGCCGACATCATCAAATGGGACGCGGACAAGCCCAGGGACTTTATGAAATGCACGCCGAAGGAGGCAATGGCCGCGTGTTCCGTGGGAGAGCCGCTGCGGACGCTGCGGCTGTATATCCGGCACAGGGACACGCCGCTGAAAATGACCATAGAAACCGCGGCGTGGCTCGCTGAGGCGACCATCGGCCGCGGCGAGGAGAACTACGCCGTGCGCCTGCTGAAGCGGCTGGACATCACGGCGGAGAAGCTGACGGCCTATCTGGAAAAGAACCGGGTAGCGCTGCAGGAAGGCGGCAGGCCCGGCTCCGGCACCCGGAGAGGGGCGCTGCAGCTATACAAGGACTATCTGGACGCGGCGGAGCACTGCGGGATGGACATGGAAAACCCCCTGATCCTCATGCCGCGGGACCTTGTGGAAAAGCATGACCGGGTGACAGCGGCGTGGAGCGCCATACAGCGCCAGCGCCGGAAGGCGGAGTCCACAGCGGCGCAGAAAGCCGCCGCGGAGGCCTACAGGAAGCGGCTGCGCGCCCTGTCTGAAAAGTATCTATTCTGGACGGACGACTTCCTTATCCGCGCACCGGTCAACGCCGATGAGATCGTGGACGAGGGCAAGGCGCTGAAGCACTGCGTAGGCGGCTACGCTGCCCGGCACATGACGGGGGCGACAACCATCCTGTTCCTGCGCCGGCGGGACAGGCCCCACACGCCGCTGGCGACCATTGAAATGAACGGCAACACAGTCGTGCAGGTACACGGCTACCGGAACGAGCTGGAGGGCTGCGCCGACAACCCGAACCGGGAGAGCGCCAGAAAGCTGTACGCGCCGGTGCTGGATCCATGGCTGAAATGGCTGAAGGCCGGAAGCAAACGAGATGAGGACGGCAGGCCGAAGCTGCCGAAAAAGAGAGCGAGGAGGAACGCGGCATGAGTATGTATGACATGGTAGACACCACGCCGGAGGGGTATTCTGAGGGCGAGGAACTGAGCGAGATGTTCAGCGAGGATGATATGAGCGAGGCCTTTGAGGAGCGCGACATCGACGTCATCACGGAGGAGATCAACTTCTACAAGCAGCAGGCCGGCATGGCCATTCTGGAGATCGGCAAGCGGCTGGTGGAGGCCAAGGCGCAGCTCTCCCACGGGGAGTGGCTGCCGTGGCTGGAGAAAAAGGTGGAGTTCTCCGAGCGCAGCGCGCAGCAGTATATCCGGCTGTGGAAAGAGTACGGCAAATCCGCAACCGTTGCGGATTTAGGTGTGCGGAAAGCCTTGGTATTACTGGCTTTGCCGGATACAGAGCGCGACAGCTTCGCCGGCGAAAAGCATGAGGTGAACGGCGAGGAGAAGACCGCCGCGGAGATGACGGTGAAGGAGCTGGAAAAGGCCGTAGCAGAGCGCAACACCGCCCGCCAGGAGGCGGAACAGGCCAAGGCGGACCTGTACGCCGCCCGCGAGGCCGCCAGGGAGGCACGGGACCATGTGGAGGCCCTGCAGGAAGAGCTGGAGGTGCTGAAGAACCGGCCAACGGAGGTGGCCATCGAGCAGAAGGATGCCACGGAGGAGCAGCTGGCTGCTGCCCGGCAGGAGGCCGAGGCCGCTGCCGAACAGCGAGTGGCGGAACTGGAAAAGGCACTGGAGCAGGCCCGCGGCGCGGCGGCGACGGCCGAAGAGAGAAAAGAGGCCGCCGAGGCGGGGCTGCAGGCCGCCGAACGGGAGCGCGACAGCGCGCTGGACGCCGCCAAGGGCTACAAGGCCGAGGCGGAGGCCGCCCACAAGCTGGCCACCGCGGCCAGAAACGAGGACATGACCAAGTTCAAGGTGGTGTTCGATCAGACGGTGGAAAACGTGAACACCCTGGCGACGCTGCTGCAGGCGCTGCCGGACAGCCAGCGGGAGAAGCTGCGGCGGGCGCTGCTGGCGCTGGCCGACCAGGTGCGGAAGGTGGGCGCGTGACATGGCGGAGCACTGCGGAAGCTGCGTGTGGCGCTCCGGTCGGGACGGGTACAAATGCGACTACGCCGGCAAGACGGACCACACGCGGAAGGCGGAGTCCCCGGACGGGTGTACCTACTACCTGCGGGGCGACATCGTGACGGACGGCCGGACAGCCCAGCGACTGTATCGCAAGGTCATGGCAAAGAGAAAAGCGGCGGGGCTGGCGTGAGCTGCCCCGCACCGCCCTCTTTTGAAAGCGGCTGCCCGATGACCGGGCGGCGGCTTTGAGGAGAGGAGGCGAGGGTGTGAACCTGCGGAACCCCAAGGAATACTGCGAGAACCTGCTGTGGATACGCACGAAAAAGCAGACGATGGCGCGCCTGCGCTTCAACGACGCGCAGAACAACCTGTACAGCGTCATCCGCCAGCAGGCGGCACAGGGGAAGCCCATCCGCCTGATCGTCCTCAAGGGGCGGCAGGAGGGTATCTCCACAGTGACAGAGGGGCTGATGTTCCAGGACACGGTGACGCGCCCCAACGTAAAGACGCTGATCGTGGCCCACGAAAACACGGCCACGGCCAACCTGTTCAAAATGAACAAGCTGTTCTACGACAGCCTGCCGCCCGGCGCGCAGCCTATGCGGAAGAACTCCAACGCCAAGGAGCTGGTGTTTGAAAACCCCACCAAGGACGAGAAAGAGAAGCGCCGCCGACCGGGCCTGCGGAGCTCTATCCGCTGCCAGACGGCGGGCAAGGGCGGCGTGGGCCGAAGCGACACGCTGACCAATGTACATATCTCCGAGTACGCCTTCTGGCCCAAGAACAAGGACGAGCTGCTGCTGGGCATCATGCAGGCGGTGCCGGATGAGCCGGACACCATGGTGGTCATCGAGTCCACCGCCAACGGCTACGACCACTTCAAGACACTGTGGGACGACGCGGTGGCCGGCGTCAACGCATGGACGCCGGTATTCCTGCCGTGGTATTTGGAGCCGGGATACAGAAAGCGCGTGCCGGAGGGCACCGTGTGGGACGAGGAGGAGGAAGGCCTCCGGCGGGACTTCGGGCTGGACGATGAGCAGCTCATGTGGCGCCGCTGGTGCATCAAGGCCAACTGCGGCAACGACGCGGCCATGTTCCGGCAGGAGTACCCCAACACGCCGGACGAGGCATTTCTACTCAGCGGTGAGGGCTACTTCGACAACGCGGCGCTGGGCCGCCAGCGGATGCACGCACCGGCGCCTGTGTCCGTGGGCTGGTTCGTTTTCGACGAGCCGGCGGAGCCGGGGGACGCGCCCCGGAACTGGCGGTATGAGCCCGGCGAGGCCGGGGCGGTGCGTATCTGGCAGACGCCGGAGAGGGGCGTGCCCTATGTGCTGGGCGGCGATACAGCCGGCGAGGGGAGCGACCGCTTCACCGCCTTTGTGCTGGACAACCGCACCGGGGCGCAGGTGGCGGAGCTGCAGATGCCCTTGTCTGAGATACAGTATGCCCGGCAGATCTACTGTCTGGGCCGGTACTACAACGACGCGCTGACGGCGGTGGAGGTAAATTTCTCCACCTACCCGGAGAAAAAGCTGGAGGAGTGGCACTACCCGAAGCTCTACCAGCGGGAGCGCTTCGACACCTTTAAGAATGTGATGGTCAAGTCCCAAGGCTGGGTGACTTCCCCCAAGACGCGGCCCCAAATGCTGGCCACGCTGCACACGGTGATGGACGAGGAGCCGGGGTTGGTGGTGTCGGCGTGGACGCTGGGCGAGATGATCACCTTCGTCTATGACGAGAACCGCAAGCCGCAGGCGGCGGTGGGGGAGCATGACGACCTTGTGATGGCCGCGGCCATCGCCCACAGCGTCCGACCTCAGCAGCGCTACACGGCGGAGGCCGCGGCGGCAGACCGGCGGCACTGGACGCCGGATATGTGGGAGGACTGGCGCCGGGCTGATCCGGCGACGCGGAAGCAGTTGGAAACGGAGTGGAAATGCTCCAAAAAATAAAAACAGGAGGAACGTGCGACATGGATTTTTTCAGTATCGTATGCGGCGCGGCGTCACTGCTGTGGCTGACGGCCGGTGCGCTGGCGGTGGAGGACCGCTGGCGGCAGCGGCGTCTGACCAAAAAGAGCGAGGAAGCGCTGGACAAGCTGCTGGAGGAGGTGTTTTGCGATGAGCAAGACTACTGAGCTGGTGGAAAGGCTGCGGGAGCTGCCGCGAGACACGCGCAAAGCCACCGTGGAGATCTACGACCTGTGCGTCGAGGCGTCGTATGAGATCGAGGCGCTGACGGACCGGTGTGCCCGCTACGCCGAGGAGATCGCGGTGCTGCAGGAAAAGAAGTGGGTGGACGCCGCCTATGACCGGGGCATCACGGAGGGCCTGCACCGGGGCATTGAGCTGATGCTCTACGTCCTGATCGACAAGCACGCCGCGCCCATGGACGACGTGCAGCAGCTGGCCCGGGAGCTAAACCACGCCGCCGGGTGCGTGGCCGAGGGCTACGTCACCTGGGCGGACATTCGGCGGATGCTGAAGGAATACGAGGTGGAGGTGGTGCTGGAATGAAGAAGTACCGCGAGGAGCTGTACAGGAAGACGGTGTATTGTCCGACGTGCCGGGGCGTGACGCCCCAGGGCTGCCCGCGCTGCGGCGGGGTGGGACTGGTGGTAGTGCCGGCCACAAGAGGCGACGTCCTCCGGCGGATGTCGGACAGGGAGCTGGCGGTGCAGCTGTTCGACTTCCGCTTTGACGGCTACGCCAAGGCGCAGGGCGCGGAGACCGTCCTGCCGGACACGATACATAGCATAGAAAACTGGCTGAAGGAGGAGATGGACGAATGAAAACCGAAGGAGGGGGGGCAGTGAGACACCTGCAGATGTCGGAGAGCGAGATCGTGAGCAGCTACCGCACGGCCCGCGATCCCAAGCGGCAGATCGGCATACTGGCGGAGCTGAATGCGGTGACGACGCGGGAGATCCGCCAAGTGCTGGAGGAGGCCGGGGCACTGGTGCTGAAGCCCCGGAGCCACGGCGGCGGGCGGCCCCTCAGCTTCGACGCCGCGGCAGCGCGGCAGATGTTTGAGGCAGGCCTTACTGACGAGGAGATGGCCCGGAAGCTGGGCGTGCCGGAGAAGCGCCTCGCCGAATGGCGGCGCCGGCAGGGGCTCATGCGGCCAAAGTACAGCAGGCCCCGCCCGGCGGCCGAGGCAGAAAAAACAACGGCTCCGGCGGCTGCGCCGGAGCAGAAGGAGGAAAATATGACGGTGATGACAAAGAGTGCCTCCGCACCGGTGGAGAAGGCCGAAAAGGTGGTGACGGTGGAGGCACTGTTCGACCTGCTGCGGGGCGCGGTGGACGCCGGGTACGGCGAGGCCCCTGTGACGGTGGAGCGCTGCCGCTTCACGGAGATGCACCTGCGTGTGGAGCTGCTGATGACCGGCGGGCTGCGCGTAGGCGGCGAGCCGGTGGCGGTGGAGCTGGAAGGCGTGCCGGAGGCAGCGGCGGGGAAGGAGGCATAAGACATGGCGGATGTGAACGTGGCGCTGCTGGTCAGCCAGACGGTGACCGAGGCCCAGAGCCAGAGCCGGATCAAGATGGGCCGGGACTACGCCAGCTTTTATGAGGCCTGGGCGGTCCTGCGCCAGCGGATCGAGGAGACCAAGCGGGACGCCAAGGCGCTGGAGAAGCTGCACAGCGAGCTGTGGGACGCCATCAAGGACGGCAACGAGGACGAGGCCCTCATTGAGATGGGCGCCATCAACGCCAGCGCCGCGGCACTCTGTGCGGCCTTCGCGGGCATGGCGGCGGAGGCCCAGCGGGCGGTGGAGGAACAGACGTAAACGAGAAAAAGCCCAGCCCCTTCCGGGGCTGGGCAATGGTATCGGCGGACTTTGATATAGCCGCCCCGGACGGCCGAAGGCCTGCGCTCATGCGTGGGGTACGGACGTAGGCCGGTTGGGGCGGCGATATGAGTGTCTGACTACCTTATATATAATACGCGCGGGCGCGTATCTGTGGGCTCGTTAAAAGCCTATGTTTGGCGGGAATGCCGCTTGCAGCGGAGGAACGGCACCGCGTGACGGCTCCTCCGTGGACGGCGGGCAGGCGGCTTTACCGGCGGGCGGAGAAATGAACAGGCGGCTCGTGCGGGCACGGGCGCGACTTATGCTATTTTATCGCGGGAGAAGGAGGATCATACCATGACGACGGCGAAGGAGGGAATGTACATGATCACCAAGATCACCAGCGGCTCCGTGGTAGAGCGCCGCAAGACCTATGTGGGGCGCAGGCCCTCCCGGCGGGGGGCGCGGATCAAGGGCGCCAGCAGCGAGAAGAAGCAGGAGAACAACCGGCAACAGGCCATCCTCGCCCTGGCGCGGACGCTGAACTGCAACTATGCCAACGGCGACGGCTATCTGACGCTGTCCTTCACCGATGAAGCGCTGCGTGATTGCGGCGGCACGCTGGCAGGGGCCAAGAAGGAGGCGCGGAAGTTCGCGGACCGTGTGGCCTACCGGATGAAGAAGCACGGCAAGGTGCTGAAATGGGTGATCGTGCCCAGTGAGATGGACGGCGAGACCGGGGAAGTGGTGCGCGTCCACGTCCATGTGGTCATCTCCGGCCACGGCCTGCGGCTGGAGGACGGCGTGTTCTGGCTGTACGGCGAGAAGCTGGACGACGTGTGGGGCAACGGCACGGTGGACGTGCAGATCCTCCGGCGGCAGAAGGACTACTACCCGCTGGCCCGGTATCTCATCATGCAGGCACGCGGCGTGGCGGACGAGAAGAAGTACAGCGTCAGCCGGAACATGGTCAAGCCAAAGGTGGAGCACCTGTACACCTGGTCACCCGCGCCACTGCGGGTGCCGGCCGGGGCCTCGGCGCTGCCGGGGACGCGGTACGATCCGGAGGCGGGGGTGAACTTCGTGCGGTACATACCCGCCCAGCGGGATCCCGCCCGGAAGGTGGGCGGCAGCAAGGAAATGGCCATCACCTGCGCCGGAGAACCGGAGGAGGTGGCGGAGGAATGAAAAAGCTCCGAGGGGTGCGCCTGAGCCGCAACCGGCAGGGCTTCATCCGGTACGCCTGCCTGACCTATGACGAGCAGCCGCGGGGTATGCGGAATAAGATAGACAGGCTCCTGCGCGAATGCGGGGGGCCTTATAGTGCTGCGCTGCGGGAGGTGATGTGCGGCGAGGACAGCATCACGGCCATCGCCCTGCGGCACTACACCAGCGAGAGCAATCTGTACCGGCTGCGGAAGGAATTTTACGAAAGCTGGGACAAAAAGCGGAAATGATACTTGACATTTTGTGTTCCAAAATATATAATTGACTTAACGGAACACGGAAAGTGAGGTGAATATATGTCTCCGAGGACAGGGCGTCCGAAAGCGGAGAACCCGAAAGACGTCGACGTGAAGGTGCGCTTCGACAGGGTGACGCATGAAAAGCTGTTGGCGTACTGCCAAGAGCGTGGCATCACGAGAACAGAAGCCATCAGGAAAGCGGTTCAGACGCTTTTAGACGCAGAAAAATAGAGTGCTGGCGGCCCTCGACAAGCTAACCAACACTCTATCCACACCAAGAGGTTTCCCTCAAGGTAAATCCATTCTACCACAGGGGAGACCTCCAGACAAGAGGAAATTTGGAGGTTTTTATGAACTCATCAACGAAAACAGCGTCAGCAGAGCTGGAGAAAGTTATCCTTGCGCGGTTCGCAGAGCTGACGGAGGAGGAAAAGATCACGGTGCTGGTCACAGCCATGGTGATGGCGGAAGGCGGTGCGGCATGAAGCGTCTTGACCTAACCGGGCAGAGGTTCGGGAGACTGACGGTAGAGGAAAGAGCTCAGTCCATGAAAAGCCCGTCTGGCTGGACAGCAACGGTGTGGCACTGTGTATGCGACTGCGGAAATTCGGTGCAGGTAAGAACTAAGAACCTTGTCACCGGGAATACGGAAAGCTGTGGCTGCCTACAGCGAGAGCGCACAGTGGAGGCGAAAACCGTACACGGCGGTACGCATGGTGATAACGAAAGACTGTTTCACATTTGGTGCGGGATGATTGACCGCTGTCGCCGCGAAAAAAATAAATTTTGGGCGCGCTATGGCGGGCGCGGCATCAAGGTATGCGAAGAGTGGCTGGATTTTGCATCGTTTAGGCAATGGGCTCTATCGCATGGCTACACGGACGAGATGACCATAGACCGCATTGACGTCGACAAAGGTTATGAGCCGGGCAACTGCCAATGGATGACAAAATCGGAACACTCAAAAAAGACAAATTACGAACGAAAACAAAGGAATAATTGACAGAAAGCGACAGAAACACATCGTTTCTGTCGCTTTTTTCGTTGTTCGTTGTGGGGGAAATGTGGCGATAACGGGCACTCCATCCGTGCTATGCTGTTAGCGTGAAGAAGTTTTCCACAGGGAGGGAATGGGCATGGGAACGCTGACGGCAAAGCAAAAAAGGTTCGTTCAGGAATGGATGGTAGACCTCTGCGGCACGAGGGCTGCGGTCCGGGCGGGGTACAGCGAAAAGAGCGCGGCCAACACGGCCAGCCGTCTGATGAAGGATCCGGACGTGCAGGCCTACCGGAACGAGCTCTTGAAGGCAAAGTTCGACGAGCTGGGCATCACGCGGCACTCGCTGGCGGTGGAGGTGTACGAGATGATGCAGAAATGCAAGGGCGGCACCCCGCACATGGTGTGGAACAGTGAAACCAAGACCTACGAGCCGGACGGCACCTGGGAGCAGAACGAAAAGGGGCTGTACAAGGGCGCGGAGCTGCTGAGCCGCCTGCTGGACAAGATGGACGGCGCGGCCGAGGACGAGGGCGCGGACTACGAAACGATGCTGACCGGCGGGGGCCGGGAATTTTGACAGGAGGAAACCATGAACAGGAAGGACCAAGAGAAGCTGCAGGTGTGGCAGGAGCGCCTGACGCTGGCGGAGAACGCCATCGCCGGGGAGCGCGAGAGGATGCTCCGGCGGGAGCAGCAGTACGAGGGCGGGCACACCATCTACGCCCCGGACGGCACCAAGGCCAGGGAGAGCCTTGCCAGCCATGTGCGGAACGTGAGCTTCGAGATCATCGAAACGCAGGTGGACAGCACCATCCCTTCACCGAAGGTGACGGCGGTGCGGGAGGAGGACGAGTGGCTGGCGGACGTGATCGAGGCCATGCTGCGGGATGTGATGGACCGGCTGCCCTCGGAGCGCATGAACGACGAGGGCGAGAGACTGAGCCCGGTGCAGGGCGGCTACGGCTTGCTGGTGGACTGGCTGGACAGCGTCAGCGGGAAGGACTGGCTGGGTGATCTGAAGGTGAGCCTGGTCCACCCCTACGGCATCGTGCCGCAGGCCGGCATGACGCAGGTGGCGGACATGGATTTCTTTTTCCTCAAGACGCCGCAGACGAAGCGACAGATCCGAAAGTTCTACGGCGTGGACGTCAACAACGAGGACGAGAGCGATCCGGACGCCCGGCGGCTGGGCGCGTCGGCGGACACCACGGACCAGCTGGTGACGATGGTGACCGCCTACTACCGCAACGGAAAGGGCGGCATCGGGCGGCTGCGCTGGGTGAACGACGTGGTGCTGGAGGACCTGGAGGACTACCAGCTCCGGCGGGTACACCGCTGCACCGCCTGCGGCGCCGTGGGCGACGGCAAGAAGTGCGCCTACTGCGGCTCCAAGAAGTTTGAGGATGAGGTCATGGAGTACGAGGAGCTGACGGAGGACATCGTGCTGCGGAATGGCGCGGTGATCCCGGCGGTGAGCACCGTGCGGGATGAGCTGGGCCAGCCGGTGGCACTGGAGGCGGGCGTGCTGCTGCCGCAGATGCAGCCGGGCGGCGGTCCGGCGGTGGCCATGACGGAGGCGGCCTACCGGCAGGAGCAGACGCGCATCCCCTACTACAAGCCGGACGTGTTCCCGCTGGTCATACGCAAAAACGTGAGTATGCCGGGGCGGTTCTGGGGCAGCAGCGACCTTGACGCCATCTTTGACCAGCAGAACAGCCTCAACAAGCTCTGCACGAAGCTGAACACAAAAGTGCTGTCCGGCGGCAGCTTCACCACCGTGCCGCCCGGCGCGCAGTTCATCACCGACAAAGACGGCGTGCGGGTAGAGCTGCAGAACCCGGCGCAGCTGGAGATGATCAAGACCTTTAACACGCAGGTGGACATCAACACAGATCTGGCCATGATGGCGCAGATCTACGAGCAGGCACGGCAGACCATCGGCATCACGGACAGTATGCAGGGGCGGAAGGATCCCACGGCCACCAGCGCCGTGGCCAAGGAGTTCAGCGCCCAGCAGGCGGCGGGCCGCCTGGAGAGCAAGCGGGTGATGAAGCGGGCCATGTATCAAGACCTGTTTGAAGCCATCTTCAAGTGGATGCTGGCCTACTGCGATGAGCCGCGGACCATCCGGCGGACGGACGAACACGGCGACGTAGAGTATGTGACCTTCGACCGCCACGACTTCCTGTACCAGGACGAGGCGGGGGAGTGGCAGTACAACACGGATTTTTTGTTCTCCTGCGACAGCTCGGCGCCGCTGGCCTCGGACCGGCAGGCGCTTTGGAAGGAGACGCGGATGAACTTCCAGGAGGGCGCCATGGGCAGCCCCACGGAGATCACGACGCTGCTGCGGTTCTGGGAGCAGATGGAGAAGCTGCACTACCCCATGGCCGGGGATATGGTCAAGAGCCTGCGGGATCAGATGGAGAGCCAGCAGGCACAGCGGATGCAGCCCAAAGCGGCGGACGGCTCCGGCGGGACGGAGCCTACGGAGGAGGAGCTGCTGACGATGGCGGCACAGCAGGGAGGGGGCGAGATGGCATGAAGTGCCCGGAATGCGGACTGGAGATGATGATCTACAGCGCCACGGTGATCGCGGACGGCGGCAGCGAGACCGCCTATGTGTGCCGGAACCCACAATGTGCCCGGTACGACCGGCGGCTCAGAAAAAAGAAGGACGCTCCGGCGGCGGACGACGCGGCCGAAGCGTGAGGCGGCTCTCCGGGGCCGCGGTGGGTGGTTTCGCACGCCGCCCGGAGCCAGACAGATTTTCCTCCTGTCTTACTACCGGACGCCCTGCCGAAGGGCGGGGCATCCACCGCAGCCCCGGAACTGCACAGACGACATTTCGCCGGCGGGACGGCGGGAAAAACCCGAATACGGCGAAAGGAGGGCATGAGGTATGGAGAAAAAGAAGGGCTACATCGGCAGTATTGCCAACGTAGGCAGCCAGCGCGTGGAAGCGCCCGCCCAGAAGGCGGCGCCTGCCCAGAAGGGCACCGTGCGCTTTACCGGTAACGACCTTCGGACCGGCACCGGCGCCACCAAGGGCAAGCGCAAGTAAGCGCGATTTTGTTGCCTCCAACAAAATCACCGCCTGCGGGCGGGACATTTCGCTTGGCCCCGGCGGAAAAGGGGCGTATTCGCACCGAACGCGGAAAAATCGGAAAGGAGAACACCATGAACGGATTGACGGAACAGGACTATGCGGAGGCCTTCGGCGTGGAGTTGCCCGATGAGGGCGGCGCAGCGGACGGCGGCACGCAGGAGCCTGTGGAAAACGGTACCGGCGGTGCCGGAGAAGAAAGCGCGGCACAGGAGCCGGACACGGAGGACCATGAGGACGGCGGAGATCCTGCAGAAGCGGGAGGCGGCGCAGCAGTGCCGGACGCGGAAGCGGGACAGAGCGCCGAGGAGCGCAGCCGGCAGGCCTACGGACGCCGGGCACGGGAGCGCGAGGCGGAACGGCAGGCCCTGACAGCGGCGGCGCAGGCCCGCGTGGACGCGGTGTACGCCGACCTGTTCGCGGGCCAGACGAACCCCTACACCGGCCAGCCCATCCGCACGGAGGCGGACTTCCGGGCCTATCAGGAGGCCAGAGCCAGGCAGGAGCGCGAGGAGCAGATGCTCTCCGCCGGCGTGGATCCGGCGGCACTGCAGGGCATGGTGGACGACGCCGTGAAGCCCCTGCGGGAGCAGGTGCAGCGCCAGCGCCTGGAGGGCATGAGCGCTGAAGCGCGGAACGTGACCGCCCAGGCACAGGCGGCCATCCGGCAGGGCCTTGAGGCGGTGCGCGTGAAGTACGACAGCGGCATACAGACGTTGGAGGACATCGTGGCCATGCCCACCGGAGAGGCCTTCCGCGGCTATGTGGAAAAGGGATTGTCCATCGAGGACGCCTTCTATATGGCCAACCGCGACGCCGTGGACAAGCGGCGCATGGAGGCAGCCAAGCAGGCGGGCATCAAGCAGGCCAGCGGCAAGCGCCACATGGCCCCGGTGCCCGGCGCTGCGGGTGAGGCACCCTATGTGGCCACACCGCGGCAGAAGGAGCTGTACCGCGAGATCAATCCCAATGCGACGGACGACGAGATCAACGCCGCATACGGAGAATTCTACAAACAGTGAAGCCCCGACACGGGGCGGGAAAGGAGATAACAAACTATGTTCATGCTTAGCAGAATGCTGGTGGGCAATACGCCCCCCATCGTGTATATGCAGCCCACTGACGGCGAGACCTACCAGGTGGGCGAGGCGCTGAAGCTGGCCAGCGGCAAGGTGACGCTGTGCAGCGGCGCCGCGGCGCCAAGCCATGTGTGCGTGGGCCCCATCGACGACAACGGCGTGGTGCCGTGCGTGGAGGTGCAGAAGTACATGGAGTTCGAGACCACCCTCGGCGTGGCCCCCGCGGACTCCGCGACCGTCGGCGTGGGCGACAAGGTCACCCTGCACACCGACGGTATGCAGGTCACCGCCACCAAGACCGGCGGTGTGGCAGAGGTCACCGGCATCGACGGCCAGACCGTCGGTTCCCGCGTGACGGTGAAGTTCTGAGCGAAGAAAGGAGATACATAACATGAGTGGTTTTCTGACCGTTTCTATCGGTTCCGGGCTGAACGGGACCATCTACGGCGATTGCCAGGTGCCGCTGAAGGCATTTCTGGAGAGCCGGGGCGAGGCGTTCCAGCGTGAGAGCCTGCTGCCCTATCTGTACCGCATGGAAAAGAGCCGCCACTGGGCGGAGCGCTATTCCAGCGAGACCGCCATGGGCGACTTCGAGCCCGTGGGAGAAGGCGGCGATTATCCCAAGACCGGCTTTGAGGACGGCTACTTCCGGGACATCGTGAACATGACGTTCAAGCAGTCCTTCTCCGTGACAAAGGAGCTGGTGGAGGACTGCCTGCTGGGCACCATGAAGCAGCGCGCCAACAAGCTGGTGACCGCCTACGGCCGCACCCGCGAGAAGTTCGGCCGCATCCTGTACGCCGGCGGCCTGTACGGCACCACCGTTTCCTACAAGGGCAAGACCTTCGCCTGCGGCAGCGCCGATGGGCAGGCTCTGTTCTCCAAGACGCACCCCAACAAGGCCGACGGCGCCAAGCAGACCAACCTGTACAAGGGCACCTTCACCAACACCCTGCTGGGCAAGATCGAGACCGAGATGCAGAACATCAAGGGCGACAACGGCGAGCTGCTGGGCGTGGCCCCGGACACCATCTGGATCCCCAACGACGGCGCGCTGAAGGACGCCGTGTTCTCCGCCGTGGGCGCCGACAAGGAGCCCACCTCCGGCAACAACGCCTTCAACTACCAGTTCGGCCGCTGGAACATCATCGTGGATCCCTACCTGACCGCCGCGCTGGCCGACATGGGCAAGAGCAGCGAAAAGCCCTTCTTCCTGCTGGACAGCAAGTTCATTGAGCTGAACGACGGCCCCATCTTCCAGGACCGCGTGCCGCTGGAGGTCAAGTCCATCATCGACACCAACAACGACAACAACGTCTGGCAGGGCCGCGCCCGCTTCGGCGCCGGTTTCGTGGACTGGCGGTTCATCGCTGCGGGCAATATGTCCACCGGCACCGACCTTACCTAAGAGGAAGGCGGTGGCGGCATGACATGGGGAGATGTGAAACTGGCTGCGCTGCAGACCATGTACTCCAACGAGGGCGCTGTGCTGACGGAGGACGATATCAACCGTGAGTATATCAATGCCATGCCCGCCAAGGCCAACGAGGCGCTGCAGCAGATCGCGTCCGTTGGCCGCCCCATCCTCAAGTCGTGGCAGATCGAGATCGACGCCGACGCCGACGAGCCGGCGGTGACGGCGGAGAAGCTGATCCTGCCCAAGACAAAGGACCTCTACAAGATACCTCTGCAGGACTACCTGCCGCGCTTCCGCTGCCTGAACAGCAGCGAGGTCATGTTCGCCGACGGTACCGCATACGGCACCGCGGTGGACTGGAGCATGGAGGGTGATGACGTGTTCGTCATCCCAGGCTGCGTGGTAGGCACCTACACGCTATGGTACAAGGCGTACCCGCAGACCATCACGGCGGAAACGCCGGATGAGGAGGCGATAGACCTGGCGGCGGAGGCCGCTGTACTGATCCCGCTGTATATCGCGGCGGAACTGTACAAGGAGGACGACATCTCCATAGCGACCATATTGCGGAATGAGTACGAGGACGGTCTTGTGAAGGTGCAGACAGCTTACGCATCCAGCGGATCGGGCATCCGGTCCGCTGGTGTTCGTAATACGACAGGGTGGTGGTAACGCATGGCACAATTCACGGTCCCGGCGGCAAGCAAGAAGTACAGCGTGGTGGTGGAGGCGTTCCGGGGCGTTGACCTGAACAACAGCCCCAGCAACGTGGACAAGTCCAGGTCCCCGGAGGCGCCCAACATGATACGCGACCAGGTGGGCAAGGTCCGCAAGCGGACCGGCTACACCACGATGGTGATGGCCTACGGTAACGCGGCCATCAACGGCATCCACCGGCTGGCCGGGGAGGTGCTGGTCCACGCCGGCGGGAAGCTGTACCGGCGGAACATCGGTACGGACGGCAAGTGGACGCTGGAGGCCATAGGGGACATGGCGGACGCCAGGAGCCGCAGCTTCGTCTTTGACGAGAAGCTGTATCTGCTGGACGGCAGCGTGTACCGCGTCTATGACGGCACGACGCTCTCGGCGGTGAGCGACAACGCCACGGTGCCGACGATCATCATCTCCCGCCGCCCCACCGGCGGCGGAACGGCCTATCAGGGGCTGAACCTCATCGGAAAGAAGTGGACGGAGAGCTTCCTCGGCACGAAGGATGCCACGGTGTACCAGCTGACCACGGAGGGGCTGGACAGTGATCCTGTGACGGCAGAGGTACTGAACAGCGACGGCGAATGGGTGGCCAAGGTGGAAAACACGGACTTCACCGTGGACAGGCAAGCGGGGAAGGTGACGTTCAACACCGCGCCGGGCGAGAGCCCGGTGACAGGACAGGACAACGTACACATCACCGCCTCCAAGACGCGGGAGGGGTACGCGGACACCATCAACCACTGCACCATTCCGGCGGTGTACGGCGTGGGCGGCGCCACGGACCGGGCGTTCCTCAGCGGGAACAGCGACAAGAAGGGGACGGACTTCTACAGCGAGTTCGACGATCCGGCATTTTTCCCGGACACCAACTACACCAAGATCGCCCGCGACGGCGGCGAGGTGGTGGGCTACACCGTACTCAGCAATACGCTGGCGGCGTTCCTCACCGGCAGCGCCGACGGCCGGAACGTGGTGGTGCGTACCGGCTCGCTGAACGAGGACGGCGAGGCGGTGTTCCGCATCACCAACACCATCATCGGGCAGGACGCTGTGGCGCCGGACACCTTCTGCCGGACGGACAAGGAGCCGCTGTTCCTCACGGACCGGGGCGTGTTCGCCATCACGGCGGAGGAGCTGACCGGGGAGAAGTACAGCCAGGAGCGCAGCTACTACATCGGCAGCGCCATCCGCGAGGCGGGGGACCGCGGAGCGGCCAGCGCATGCATCTACGGCGACTTCTACGCCATGGCGCTGGACGGCACGGTGTATCTGCTGGACCTGCAGCAGAAGACCTACGAGAAAAACAGCCCCTACAGCAGCTTTCAGTATGAGTGCTACTACTTCCCGGGCATCCCGGCCCGCGTCATGTTCACGGACGAGGACGGCGCACTGTGCTTTGGCACGGCGGACGGGAAGCTGTGCCGGTTCGCGTCGGATCCGGACAGCCCGGCCAGCTACAGCGACGATGGCGAGGCCATCACAGCGTACTGGGACACGGCGGATTTCGACGGCAATCTGTTCTTCCAGACAAAGTCCTTCACGGGAGTGGCCGCCCGACTGGCGGCGGCACCTGTTACCGGTGTGAAGATCTACGCGCTGGTGCGGGGTATCTGGAAGCAGGTGTACGACGCCAAGAGCAAGGCCCGGTATCTGAGCTTCGACTACATCGACTTCGGAAAGTTCACCTTCAGCGGAGATCAGACGCCGCGCACGCTGTACGGCAAAGTGAAGCTGAAAAAGGTGGACAAGGTGCGGTTCCGGCTGCGGAACGACGAGGTGAACGAGCCCTTCGGCCTGTACGCCTTCGGCGTGCAGTACAAGGAGCCGGGCACCAACTACAGGAGATAAGGCGGTGAACACATGGGACTGAGCGATTTCAAGATCACGGATGCCGACATTACCAGTAAAGGCGTACAGGCATCCCCGGACCAACTCAGCGGCACGGCTGAGGACAACAAAAAGGTCTTTGACCGGCTCACCTCTGGGCCGGTTAGGGACGGGCACAACAAGCTCATCGACGCGCTGGTCGCGCTGGGCGTGGAGCAGCTGATCCAGTACGGCAGCGAGGACATCAAGTATATCCGGCTGAATGCGGACGAGCACATCGAGGTATCCTCGGACGGCGTGACGTGGACGGAGGTGGCCTCGTCCGGGCACCTGATCTACGATGCGGCGGGGAAGCAGATGCCGCAGCGGAGCCGGCTGAAGTTCGGCGGGGCCAGTGTGGTGACGGACGACGGCACCTACACCATCGTATCCGGCGTGAAGGGCGACAAGGGCGATACCGGCGCGAAGGGCGACAAGGGCGAGAAGGGCGACACCGGCGACCAGGGACCGCAGGGCGCGGCATGGTATCCGGCGGTGGACGGCCTGGGCAACCTGACGTTCGTGCTGAGCGAGACGGCCACGCCGCCGCCCGCCTACAACATCCGCGGCCCGCAGGGTCCCCAGGGCGTACAGGGTTTGCAGGGCGCCACAGGCGCAACAGGCCCACAGGGCATCCAGGGCCCCCGCGGTTTGCAGGGCGCCAAGGGTGAAAAGGGCGCCACCGGCGCCACAGGTGCCACCGGTCCTGCCGGTCCTGCCGGCGCGCAGGGCGCACAGGGCATACAGGGCAAGCAGGGCGAGACAGGCCCCAAGGGCGCGGCCGGTGCCACCGGCCCCGCAGGCCCCACCGGGCCGCAGGGACAGAAGGGCGATCCCGGCGAGGACGGCAAGTCCTTCACCATCCAGGACATCTACCCGACGCTGGCGGCGCTGAAGCAGGCGTTCCCCACCGGCAACGAGTACGCCTACCAGGTGACGGCAGAGAATGACGAAATCTTTATATGGTCGGAGCTGTCCACGGACTGGGTGAGCCTCGGCAAACTTCAAGGACCGCAGGGCCCACAAGGCCCCACGGGCGCCACCGGCCCGCAGGGCCCCAAGGGAGACACCGGCCCCCAGGGCCCCCAGGGCGTACAGGGCGTGCAGGGTGAAAAGGGCGAGCAGGGCGCTACCGGCGCGACGGGCCCCACCGGTCCCACCGGCCCGGAGGGACCGGAAGGCCCACAGGGCCCCCAGGGCGAGACCGGCCCGCAGGGCGAGCAGGGCATCCAGGGCCCGCAGGGCGAGGCAGGCGAGAGCGCATACACCGCCGCCAGCAAGGGAGGCTACACCGGCACGGAACCGCAGTTCAACAGCGACCTGGCCAAGATCGGGAACAAGGCGGACAAGACGGTGCCCGCAGCGGCGGGCAACCTGGCCGCGCTGGACGCGGCAGGCAATCTGTCCGACAGCGGCAAAAAGCCCGCTGACTTTCAGGCCAAGGTGACGGCCAGCGGACTGCTGAAGGGCGACGGCGCCGGAGGCGTGACCGCGGCGGCGGCAGGCACGGACTACTCCGGCCCCAAGGCCACGGTGACGGCCACGCTGCTGGCGTCCGGCTGGACGGGCAGTGAGGCGCCCTTCGTCTATACGCTGGCCATCGCCGGTGTGACGGCCACCAGCTACCAGGAGCTGCTGCCTGCAGTGAACATCACGGCGGAGCAGCTGAAGGCATTGCAGGCGGCCAACATCACGGACGGCGGACAGGCGGCGGGCAGCATGACGCTGAAGGCCTACGGCAAGGTGCCCACCGTGGACATCCCCATCCGTGTCATCAAGGAGGGAGAGTAAAGAAATGCCTACTATCATTCGATTTGGCGGCGGCGCCGGGGATGGCGCGCAGAAGCTGGTGGTGAACGTGGACAGCGGCGCCACGGTGACAGCCCGGAAGGGCAGCGTGGCGGTGAGCGCCGTCAGCGAGAACGGCCAGGCGGTGC